>Ga0123341_1002004_pt1 | contig 16236 bp, 6 predicted proteins | sample Turbeapinknodule_FD_89959 | JGI IMG/M metagenome (GOLD analysis project Ga0123341, IMG submission 89959) | Root nodule microbial communities of legume samples collected from Mexico - Turtle bean Mexico pink nodule | ecosystem: Host-associated > Plants > Roots > Nodule | place: Mexico: Nepantla...
GTTTCTTCATTGTACTTGAGTAAGACAACAGAAATATTTTGCGGGATGATTCTGGGCATCTGAAAGTTGCAGACTTTGGAGTTAGCAAGTTGCTTAAAGTTACTAAAACAGTCAAAGAAGACAAACCTGTGACAAGCCTCGATACATCATGTAGGTTTCCTTCTACAGTGAGAGCCTTGTAATGTCTACGTTAATCATGTTCTGCATAAAACCAATATTGTAAACTTGGGTTTCATGAGGGCTGTAATGTGCAATATGTTGCATATTCTATAAGAAAAAAAGAAATACCCGTCTACTCAGTGACTAATAAAGACCTAGGGCTCGGTTTTACTAATTTGAATTTATTAATTAATTTATAAGTATTGCCATCTTTTTACTTATAATTCAATTCGTTTTGATCCTTTTGGGAATGGTTCTGATTTTCATGGGTTCAATTGATGAATTTATTCAACTCTGTAACAGGGCGATATGTTGCACCAGAAGTCTATAGAAATGAGGAATACGACACAAAAGTGGATGTGTTTTCTTTTGCTCTGATATTACAGGAGGTAGAATCATTATTGCTCACCTTTGGATGCAGTCCTGCCCCCTATTTTAGAGCTTTTTTATTGACTTTTAAGTTAATTATTTACCCTTATTATGCGAATGATTGTCTCCTATCTAGTCTTGAAATTGAAACAAGACTTTTAAACCCGAAAATTGAGTATTAATTAATAAATATAAAACCTGTTTGATGAAATAATGCTTGATTAATAATGTTGTGTTATTTATTTGACCAAATAATACATGTTAATTCAATACTGGTAATTCCTTTTTATCTCAGCACCAAAAACTGTTGGAAAGATGATAATTGCATTTGCTTCTGAAAGCTGGACGCATCCCTTGTCAGAATAGGAATTTACTTTATGTTTTCTATTGCTTTTTATGTTGTTTTATTTTTTGAACATTTAAAAGCATTTATTGTTACAGAATCCTGTACTTAAAGTCACATCCCTTACATATAGAGTTCTGTTATTCACTTTGGTAAAAATTTCAAGTCCTGGAAAATAATGCTTTTATATTTGTAGATGTGCTTCTTATGTTGCTTTCATCATTCAAATTCCTTCAATGTTGTTACAGCATATTGAATGTTAGATATTTGGTGGTGTCTTTTACTCTTTCACTTATCAAGTATACTATAGGATGAGTCCATGGACAGCTCAAGCACTTGTGACTCTTGAGAGCTCTGCGTCTTTTGGCCCTCAGATCTTCCTCAAGATATGTATATAATATATAATCGTGATATGCAAAGTTTTATTACATATTTTATGGTTGAACTAACAGACAAGTAAAGTTCTAGGGATTTGAGCTATCCACGATTGACTTGTAAAAGTAAAATAATTATATATACATTTATATAATCATGATCATCTCTGGTAAGATGCCATGCCTAATAGTTTGCTGTTGTATCAATATGCTTGGTTCTTGTACTTTTTATGTGAATACAAAATGTTCATTTTCTCCAACTGTTTTACTGATAAACTTCATTCAGATTACAATTATTTTATTTGTGGATCATGGGCAATTTGTAATCTAGAATATAAATGACAGCAAACAGTGGGTTTTTAATGTAGAGATGCCCAGCAAAATACTGACCTGAACTTCTATGGTTTTCTGTTACTGTAGATGATTGAAGGTTGTCCACCGTTCTATGCAAAGCCAGAAAATGAAGTTCCTAAAGCTTATGTTGAAAATGAGCGGCCACCATTTAGAGCATTGCCAAAACTTTATGCTCATGGACTAAAACAGTGAGAATTTTAAATACATTTTTATTGGCAGCAGATTTGAATGTTTAGTTTCAAAACCTACCAAAAGTAGGAGAATAAAAGAATAAGTTTTTTACATTCAGGAAATCTGATTTGTCCATAGGTTAATTGAGGAATGCTGGGATGAAAAACCACACAGAAGACCAACATTTAGGCAAATAATTGAGAGTTTGGATGAAATCAACAGCCATCTTATTCAAAAGAGGCGCTGGAAGGTATCTCTTTTTCGTGCAAACATTTATTTGATCAGTTTTAGACCTAGTTGTGGTTGTATAATTTTGACATAATAGTAACTTCTGACACAAACTTATTAGAATGTGAGGAAGTTCAGCTTCAAAGGCTTTTCCTGTATCATTGGATATTAGCAATTAGCATCTGTGGTTTAGTAGCCAGTATGGTATGGGTACATTAAAAATGATTGATGCCAATATTGTGGCTAGATTTTAATTTATTCCTCTGCATTTACCATTAATCCCTTAAAGAAGAGTGGAGAATGGAGAGTAAGACAATGGATTCAAATTGTACATTTATTAATATCACCTTTTCAATAATTTATACTAGCGTTATTTTGCTAGGGAGTGATATGTGCATTGAATAGGATATGTCCTTGAAAAGAAATTAGGCAACATGTTCAATACAAATGAGGTCTTTAAGGAGAGTTTGAGAACAACTGAGTTAAGCAAAAAAATAAAGTAAAGGAAACTATTAAATGTTTAAAACCTGCCCAAAATCGTGGTTACATGGTTCCTAATTCAAGCAGTTTGAGGTCTAGTTTAGGCAAATTATCATTTCGGACAATTATTGCAAAAATTTCACTATAGTGAAGTGACTATGGTAATTATCTACCTCTTTTTATGAAATTTAATTTATATGCATTTCTGTGTAAATTTATTTTATTTACATGAACACAAGAATTTGCTCTATCATTGTTTCATTTCTATTGGTTGGTATTAATATGATGTGACAGTAATTCATTGGGTTAAAAAATGTTACACCGATAGCGTATATAAATTAAACTCTTTTTTTTGTTATAAAAAGAGAGGAAATAGGCAAGTTATAAGAAAAGTAAGGCACAATCCTTGAAAATAGCATTACTACGTACCTGGACACACCAAACTAGATTACGAATTTTATAGTGAATTTAGATGGGTTTTTTTCTTTTTTTAAGTTTTGTTGATTGAAAAAAATAGTGCAAGAGCTTTATAGCTCTATGTCACGCGTGTTAATTCACGAGTTACATTTCACAATACTCCAAAAGATGACTAATAGTATTTTGGTGATCCTTTCCTATTTTTCCATCCCGAGGGATATCCATTCTGGAGAATTTATTTTTGGTCCATAATCTTTTGGAGTTGGTTTCCATCGTATAATTCCAGTAGTCCATAATCTTTTCTTGGGCTTCATCCAACATTCATGATTATAAAAGATAAATAGTATGCATTTCTTAACTGCTGTCTAACTGTTTTTTTACCCATCTCGCCAGTGGAATGCCCTTATCAAAAGTGTGGATATTGTTCGATATGGTTATTTAACCACGACAACTCTGTGATTTTTTATTTTAAAAGGTTTGATATTTTCTTTGTTATGATATTCAGATTGGAGCTCCTGGATGCATCCAGTACCTGGAGGCCCTATTTAGGAGTAATCGCACAAGTCCAAGTAGCCGGTCATCTCGCTCCACAGCCAGATAAATATTTCTCATCGAGAACCAACAATTATTTTGATCACAGTTTCAAGAAAGAAAAGTCGATTGTGGTGCCATATACTTGCATATTGCACCCATCAAATATAGTCTTTTGTAAATAACTTGCGCTCCAACATGCGCTTCACGTCCGGTTGAATAAAAAATGAAGAGTGTGACATATCCTTGTGTAATTTTGTCCAAAGTTATTCTTTCTACCTTTTAAAAACAACAATAGTCTTTTTCAAGTTTTATCTTTTCAAACTGTTATTTTAATTTATGCATATTTTTAAGTTTTTGCTTCTAAAAAAAACTACTATCATCATGTTGATGTTTGTATTCTGATGTGTGGGCCAAAATAGAATTGAGAACCTGTCTGGACCGGAGGACAATTTTTTAACTGATTCTTGTGTCATCTTATTAACGTGTTTGTAGAGCCTGATCTTTCCTCCATCTATTTTGAAATTTTGGATAAGAAGATTTTTTGCTGGAGTACTGTTTCTGCAGTATAGCTCGGCGGCAATATTTTGCTTAAAAGTTTCTTCCTCAGTAATGATGCTGCCTCAAATGACACTGAACGATGTTGACGGCTCCAAGCTACCAATGTCACATGTACGACTCTTAATGTGTTTAGTTGAGTAATGTCTTTTTGTTTGTCTTGTTTGATGAATAAAAAGAGTGAAAGAATTTAAGGAATAACAAACGGATTTAGGAATCAAATTTTGTTCTTCTTGTTTAGGAATTACCATTTATTTATTTATTTATTTGTAGTTTTTAAAATGTGTTAGGAATTGCCAATTTTTATTTCTTTTTATAGTTTTTAACCATGTGTCTTGCATATATTCTTGCCAATGTAATTTGATAGTTTGGGAAGCGTTGAACCTGTAAAGGGGATATGCTTTTGCAATGTTTTGGGCATGTTGTCTTATAGTTTGACCTGTCCAATGTCTAGGCTGGGTGCCATTCTGTGGTGGTGTTGTACCATATGCTCCCTGCAACTGCTATTCTGCAAACAACTCAACAACCACTATGGACGCAAACATGCAATATATCATACCATTTTGACCGTTGCCACTGCCTAATATTTTTTTTTCCAGATTTTAAACTTTTTTCCATAAAAAATAAAGCAAATTGTGGATGCAGCTTAGAGGAAAAGTTTTTCAATATGCACTCAAAGCAAACAAAATCTTCTGAACAATAGTAATAAATTAAATTGAAAAGAAAAATGGTTAAAAATCTTAAGTATGACCTATTTTTGGTTGAATTATGTTTTTGTTTTTTGTTTTTTGTTTTTTTTTTTTTACTTTTAAAGATGTTTTCTGTAAGAGGTAATTATGCTTCAGATAGAATTTGACATTAAATATGAGCTCCAGTAAAGTATTGACTAAATTCCTAGAAAATGGTGGATAGTTAAACATATGGGAGATAAATAAAAAATGATTTTTAATGTAAAATGAATTATATGAAGAACATCAATTTTTATAGGTTAAAAGGGACTTAATTTGATAGAGGAAATTTCATATAAAAAAGAAAAAAATATTATTTTGATAATATAAGTTCAGCTTCAAGAAAAATAAACTATAAATTATAATGTAAAAAGATGAAAGTAATAAAAAAAATAGAGAAAAAAATAAAATAAAAAACAACTAAAAAAATTACATAAAAATAAAATAAAAAAGGTATAAAAATGTCAGAACACACGCCTTAAAAGAAAGGTACAGAATATTACAATAATTTCTAAAATTGATGTTTCTATTTTATTACAAGAAATATTGACAATGCGTGTTTTACCACACATTATTATTAATTAAAATTTATAATTTTTTAAGTCTTTATTTAATAAGTCTCTCTATTACACTTTAAAGACTTAATTAAGTTTTAAATTCCTTATAAATTTAGGTATTTATAACTCAATCCTTATCAAAACTCTTTATACTGAATATTTAATTTTTTATATTCTTCAATTGAATGATAGTCATATAATCTTTTTTTTTTAACTAGATTAGGTGATTATTAGTCTGTCTAATCGGCTTACTTATTTATCTTTACATATCAAGAAATGCAAGATTTGGTAGTTAATATAAAATAATATTATAATTAATATAAAATATATTGTAGTTAATGTAAAAGAAGTAACTTTTATTACTTTCCTAGAAAATGTATTAATTAAGATCGTCGTTACCTAAATGGTAACGGTTCCTTGATCACTTAATAACATAAAAGTTATTGGGGAGCATTTCAATCTCATTATTCAAAACGTGTTTAATGAAATTAATAAAAGTCACTTATCATCTTATATTAATAATAATATCACTTAAATCTCATATTTTTTAACATTTATATTAATAATAATATCACTTAAATCTCATATTTTTTAACATGTTAAGTTAAAGATGTAACTAAGATGACGAGAAAAGATACCACCCATCTCACCTAGTTAAAAAATGAAATGAAAAGTACTCAATTAAAAAATATAATTTTTTTAATACTCAATAAATCTTTTTTTAGTAAAAATTCAATTGAAAATATTTAAATTTATGAGATTTAAAATTTAATTAATATTACTTTGAATCATATATTGAAAATATATGTTACATGATTAAACATTTTACAAGTAAATATTCAAACACATATGACAAAGCAAGGATTAATTATAATGGATTTAATTTTTACATTGTTAATATAAATATTTTGTACTATATTGTCAAATGATAATCACTTTAGATCTAATTTTTAACATAATTATTTTAAAAATTAACAATTTTACTTTTCATGTAAAATTATTATTAGATAATAAGGTAATTTTCTTTACCAATATAGTCAACTAATTTTTTTTTCACTAATATAACTAGATATTTTACTAATCTAACTAGATTCTTGTTAATTCAAAATTCAATAACTGTTAATTTATTTCAACAGAACTTTAGAAGACCACAAACCACATAAATTGATTAGGGTGTATTTGTTTCAGTTGAAACAATTGGCTTGAATATATATTGTCTTACATGGTCTATAAAAATAGCTTAGGAAAAGAAAAGGACACTCATAAACAAAAGTCTAAACTGGATTCAGTGGATTACTGTGCTAGTTATTGCAAACTCCCAAGTACCCAAGTTCCCCTCCCTTATGACTTCATCAAAGAAAATTCTTCAAATGTGCATTCCATGAACCTGGTTAGACATCTTACATAGTTTAGGTTGGATTGTACAAAGGACCATTGGATCTCATTTCTCAGCTAATGTTTATTGGTTTTTGGTTTGAGTGACAGATGACATGATTCTCTTCAAATCTAACTCTGCTAAATTCTGAAATGAATCGAATTCAAAGTAGCTTTTGAATACTATAAAAATTATCAAAGAAATGATCCACAGTAAATTATTCCCCACAGAAGCAAGCACAAAAAGAAAAGGAAAACAAAACTTTGATTACCATTATGATAACTTTCTCAATAGTTGGCATCGACTATCAATGGAACAAATCTTTTTTTTGTTCCAAAAATTAATTATTATGTTGTAAATCATGTAAATTTTTAGAAAATAATTTATATGCATAATATGTACCAACCTAGAGGGAAACATCTATCCTATTTGATAGCTTAAATTAGCTTTCATATTATGATATTCTTTCATTTAGGTATTGGCTGAGAAGAATAAACATAAATGTAGAGTTCCACTATTTTAGGATGATTGATCCGTGAAATGAAAAAGAAGAGATAGGAAAAAAGAAGGTAGAAATAAGATGAAAGAGAATTGGAATGAAAAAATCCCTTATTCTATGCTATAATTTTAACGGTGTCACCATTTCTGAAACACCAATCATTGTCATACATACATACATACCAACTTTACCTTCATTCTCAATTTTCACACGTAAAATTAACAGCTGCAAATGCAAAAACACACACAACTGACACCATTGCATGTTACAACCATATATTCATTCTGCTTTAGTACGATCTGAATTTGCAAACAGTGAACCTGAAAGCAATCACCAGATAGACAACTAATCAAAAGAATAACTTGGTAGTAAAAAAGACAATGCCACCACTTTTGAGAGGAATTAATAATTTAATTTCAACACACTGATCTTCATCCTATATCAACTAGTTAGACATTATATTTTAAACAACTTTTTGAAAGTAACTGTTATAAAAGTTAACAACTTTTAATTTTACAGTAAACAAAGATCAAATCACATGCAGTGTAAAACATGTCCCTCACTGATCATCACTGTTAACATATTATAATTTAGTTGTGAATGATGTTCATTAGCCATTTGTGCACCAGACAGCACAAGCTGGCTTGGAAGAAAAAACTTATGAGGGAATGAAGAAGTGAATTGAATGTGTAGGTTGAGAGTTGAGACATGTCGAAGATAATATATTTATCTTACTTTTCTTTGGTTTTTGTGCCTCATTTGTTTGTTTGTGGAAATTGTTAAACATGTTATCATGTGCTCATCACAGAATGTTAAACACGGTTAATAGTATTAAAGTGAAGGTACCAAAGAATTACTGTTTGTGTAAGAAAAGTGGAGTGAAAGAAGAGAGAGGTGTACGGTGAAAAGGAAGAAAAGAAAAGGAACCTTGTTGTCTGTAGGTCCATTTTAGCCTACATACTTGCGTGCCATTTTGGGAGCTGTTTTAGCACAGTAACTTTTGTCTCCCTTTTACTTTTTTTTTTCTTTCTGTAGGGAAGATAAATACTCTTTTTCAACTTTTATTACTTCTAATTACTCTATTTTTTTAGATAAAAGTTTAGGTGAGATTAGTATCAGATACTCATAAACAGAGAAAACTTTAAAAACTTCTGCAGAACTATGTATAAACTACTCACCAATAAAGTTTTCACATAAACAAGGTGAATCAATTTTATGTCTTTGTAAGTATGAGTTTGTTTCTTACCAACTACTAATATATAGTATGTTTTAACATGTAAATACACTATTTTTTCCTTTTCATAGATGTTTGTAGTGTTTTTTTTATTATAGAAAACTATGATGTTTATTTTCAAGAGATTAATATGTTCATTTTGTCATGTAAATGAGCATGTCACCACTAATTTATCTCGTTTTTAACTAAGCTTTGATGAAGGCCAGTTCTGAACACCTGTTATTATTCTTTAGATTTCATAAAATAAAGAGTTTGATTTGAATAATAAAGTTCTAAATACTGATAGTGAAAGTGTTCAGATTTTCATTTTTTCCAAGTGTAAGAGTCAATAGTATAATAAGATGCTCAAAACTATTTTCACTGGCACTAAAACTCAGATAGACGAAAAATATCCTGAAAGTTTTATTTTGTAACCACTCATTATTACTAAAAGGTTCTGAACATAAAAACATATATAGGATATTTTCAAACTTAGTAAAGAGGTATATAACTAGAAGGACCATATAAATAAATGATTAGAAGAACTAATATTTTTAACTCAAAAGAAACTTAAATTAATTAACACAATATGGATCAATAAATGCATATATTATGGGTAGAGATTACATGATTTAAACCAATAGAATTTGAGTTTATGAAAAGGATTGTGAAACAAAGAGTTTTGTTGTTCTAGCTCAAGGTAAATGGACTTGAATTAATCTAAACAAAAGATTACTGCAGTAATGGTAACTTTTTTAAAGGAAAATTTATGTTAAGATTAATTTCATAATCAGTATCATTGCTCCCACACATGTAGGGATGTGCCCATTTTTAACATGGTAACTTTTTAAGGTTTTATGGGTTAGTGCAAAAAAAAAATGTTCATCAATTAAAAGCTGTCGTTATAGTATGACTTCAAAGTTATTATGGTAAAAAAATTGTGACTTACCTTGACCTTTTTTTATGGAATATCAATCTATAGACTTTCTAATGGAAGAGTTTTTAGAACTTCTTTAATGAGAAAAAAAAAAAAACTCTACTTTGAATAGAAAAAGTCTGAAAAGCTGATCTCATCTCATCTAGTCTGTATCCAAAGAGGCCTTAACACTGAAATCTATAATAGGTTTAAAGGGCAACACATTATAACATTAATCCCCCCCTATCCAAACCAGCCAATCTCCAATGTGTTGTTAATCAAAATAGAAGCTAGAAACAGCTACCTTAACTAAATAATCAGGGTATATTTCGTTAAGTGTATCAAATAAGACATAATTACACAACTGTGAAAACACATACAATATGTTTAATGAGTAGTTGCATGACAAGATTTCCAGATCCAGAAAGCTGGCTGTGTTCTTTCCAACATATTGGTTTTGTCCAAGAATGAACTAATTAAAGTGTTATGATATTACCATGATCAATTTCATCCACCAGCTTGTCTCTCCATATATAGCTCTTGACAGTGATATAAACAGATTACTATAGTTTTAAGCACAAGCACTTACACCCTCATTAATTAGACTCAATGATAATTTTCTATATATATGCATCTACAGAGGTCTTCTCATGCAAAAAAGTCGACATGGATTAAAAGCCACTGTACGGCATGGGAATTGGCACAACAATTAAGAAATTCCTCTCTTGCTTCAGTCAAAATTGATTTCATTTTCATTTTTGTTCTCAAATATATATTCCTTACTCATTAATTCAGCAAAATCCATGGATATAAATAAATGGATCTCATCCTTGGAAGTCCCATAGTCCATATCATGACGAACAGAATCTCAGAAGTGTTCAGTTCTTGAGCTACCTCACAGTAAAAGCACTAACAACGTGTTTAATGTTTCTTTCATCTCTTAATTGGAAACCGATGCTTTTGCAGTTCCAAAACCATACAGTTAGCAAATTAATGAAAACTCAAAAAAATTCATTAATTTTTTATATCACTTGACCAAAAAAACTGGGTAAAAATTTCAGCATCTTAACTAAACTTCCCCATAATATTTGTCATGCTTTCATTTCATTTTGTTAGCCATGGGCATGAGCTAAATGTCATCACTAACTAGCTGTGGAGGATCCTTTTACTAACATTTGCTCCTAAGATTCAAGTAAATATATATTTCTCAATGGTATTTTTAAGCCTCTCAATCAAATGCTGTTTGTAATTTAAAAGCAGACTCTTAGATCAATGTGGATTCCATATTGGAATACTCCAAAACACATTGATTTACTTGGAATATTTTCATATTCTGCACATTAGCAGAACTTTTAATCTTGCCAGATGTACTTTGATCTTAATAATTTCACAATCCTCTTGTCCACTGTGTGTTTGAGTGAGAGTTTGTGATAGATGTATGGATGTTAGATTCTAAAAGCAAGTTAACAGTAAAATTTCATATAAAAAAATTACGTCCAATGTTATTCAAAGTTGTTTCATTTCAACTCAATTTAATTTAGAATTAGAATCCATTCTTCAACATCAAACCAAACATAAATATTTATCTAACATCGTGTTAGCTAGTATTACAATGTGATTTTTCATGATTCAAAGTGAATCCAAGCATAACAATCAGTAATTTTCAAGGTATTTTACATAGAGATAATGTGCCCTTTCTTCTGTATTCATTCATTTTCTTAGCAGTTACTATTGTACATCCTGGATGGAACATTGAAAAAAAGGTGAACATTACTCATGCTGCATCTAAATCTTTCTGCTTTCACACAAACGGAATATGTCATCATACTCAAGGCCTCTCTAGCATTAGTTGTTCATTCAACTATCAAAGTAAACAACAACCATCTCCTAGATCTTCCCTTTCTGAATGGAAAGAGAATATGGTTTGTGAGATGATTCAGAAAGACTCTAGCATTGCCTCAATAAATGCCAATCATTTTTTTATATCTTTTTCCTATCAGAAGCACACTTATGATGATACTACTAACATATATTCTTTATTATTGATTCAAATCTATTGGAAATCAGAAAATTTAGTTAATCAAACTTTCTATATAGTTAGTCTCAGTACTCCGGATTTTATAAACATTAACCAATAATATAAAATGTGTCGCTATCAATTCTCTATCCTCGTTTATAAAACGATTTCCGCAGAATGATCCCATGTTCATGATGGAGGTATAGTTGGAATTTATTGTTACCTTCTTGCAGTAATTTTGTGTTGCAGTTATTTATTTGATCCTGGGGCTCGGTTGTGGGGGCTTCAATGAACAGTGCTTGGACTGTAGATTCTGTTTCACCAACCTTCAAAAATATCAATCTCCTCCAACTTCCTCACCAGCCAGGATCATCAGGAAACAAACAGGAAATGAAGTGACTTTCACAAAAACATGCCCTTGAACTTGATCTCAATCTATCATCACAGGGAACAAAAAAACACCCTGATAGAAAGAAAATCTCAAATAAATATAAAAAACCAGGTTGAAGAGAAAAAATAAAACAAAATTCAACACAATCACCTGACCTGACACCTGCTTTGCTCATTTTAGGAGTGAAAATCAGTAAACCACAGTGTTACACACTCCATCCCTCTCAAAAATGAAAATAAAAGCTCTTCCAGAAAAAGAAAAGGTGCTGAGCTAGAACTGCAAATCCATGTTTTTATCACCAAGTTCATACTCCATCCGAGTATTAAATTATATTTCATTTTCTTTACAGAAACAGTAGGATGATCCCTTGATTATGGATTGGGACAGGTATCATAACAAAATGAGGAATTAATATATATCATCATATCAGTAATCCATATATGGTAAAGAAGTAGAAAAACACAAAATAGAAAATGTAAGAGTTTGCAATCTAGAAATGAAATATCAGTATTATATGCACATACCTAAATATAGAGAGAGTTGAGGAGGATTGAGAGTGAGTTTGTGAGTAGAGAGACAGAAACAGAGAGGTAAGGTAAGAGCTGAAAATTGGAATTGGAATTGGAATTAGAAGGGTTGATGCAAAGCAAAGGAAACCAAAGTGTGAGATTAGATTAGAAAATAGTAGAGAAAGAGAGAGAGAGAGAATAATGTGTGCACTAAACGACAAGAATAGCATTATGATTAGTGGGTGGGACCTACGTTGTTGTCGTTTTGTTTGACCGCATGCATCTATGTTATTTTCAGTCACTTCCTCATCATTATGCCACATCCCCCAACCCATATTCTAATTTTCATTTTCATTTTTAATCTACTACACTAATAATATATCGTAAATAAATTATTATTAATATATATTAATAAACGTATCTTATATGTATAACAGTGTACGTTTTTTATATTGTTAATACATTTACTATATGATAATTTATAATTTATAACTCAATCATGATATAAACTACAACTAAACAATCAACAAAGAAGAAATTCTGATATATAATCATGACTTCTATAATTATTAACTTTAACATAGTTTTTTTTTTAAATTTAATGATCATATTACACGGTGTATGGATTTTAAATTCATTACTTCGTATACTATTATTATGACTAAGTTTAATTAAATAACAAAGGACATAAACGTTACACATATTATTTCTTACTTTGAATATTGAATGCCACGCTTATGGATAAAAAAGAAAAATGCAATTTGTGGTCATAATTATTATTTCTATATATTATTTTGTATACATTATAGAAAATAGGAGTATCTGATAATAATATGATATGGTACAGAAAAGTGACATTTAGTGGTATAAGTATAATAATGGAAGTATGTATAATTTGATGTACGATGTTTTTGTTAATTATGTAGGGAAATTAAAAATGGTAAAGATGTTAAAGATAAAGATGGTGCGTTGGAGAAGTTGGTAATTTGCAGTGTACGTTACTTTAAACTTTAAATAACCAAAACCTCCTAAAGTCAAAACGATGCGTGCTGTAACTGTTCGTGTGTCTTAGTGGGCCCGCCTCATATTCTACCCATAACCACACGCTACACACCGCGTCCCTCTCACGCGCTTCTTCATCCACCGTCACTTCAGCCACACCTGCAACTCACTTTTTTCATTATTTTCCTTTTTTATTTTTCTAATCAATAAAATTTTGTGGAGAGAATATAACATTTTCTAAATAATACTGTTTTATTTTATTATTCAATTATGTTAATTATTGTACAGTGAGAGAATGAAAGCATTCTGATGTGACAATTCTCATTTTTTTACTAGTTTTGTGAGACTACACACAATACTATTTCATATCCACTTTTATTTTTCAAACTTACATGATGAGTTTTTGTGGCCTTGAAGCAAAGAACATGTTCAAATTTTGTTTCAAATTTTATTAGTACTACTATAATTATTACTTTTCTTGTTATTTGATGAATTTATTTTGATTATAATTATTATTACTATTTTTTATTTTATTATTAATATAATAATTATTACATAATTTTATTTGTTTTATTAATATTACTATTTGTTATCATTATATGAATTTATTATTATTATTATTATTATTAATGCATATTTATGAATTGTTATGGCCTGTAAGAAACAAACATAATTGATATACCATGAAATTCACATATAAAAAATGCATAACTTGCAAAAAGACAAAAATATTTCTTTGTGTTTTGTGTTAAAAAGTAAAGTTGGGATAAGAATTTAATACCACTTGAAATATCAACATAAAACCATTAATTCTCATACATTTTCACAAACCATCAAGTGTCTATCGAAATTCACAATTCATCTTTCTCATGTCAGATTTCTATTGACTCACAATACATAGACACTTGACTCTACTTCTATAAGACTCATATATTGAAATTAGCATCCAGAGACCCGGATTTGTCATACTACTCGTTGTGAAATCCACATAGCTATGCGCATAATCATCTCAATGTCTCATCATCTCATATGAAACGGTAAATTCATTTGATTTGCTCCGATTAATTCTTTCAAACCTCAAACTCAGCCAAATGGACCTCCTTCGACTCTCACTCATTGAATAACTTCATTTATGTGATTCCATTATATCACTAGAGTCAGGATCGTATTATTCACATGACACTTACAAATCAATACACCTTAATAACAATCTCAACACGGTATTTTCTTTCCTGAAAATACTATGTCTTGATCACACTTTCACCTCATTACGTACATCATATTACACATCAATGCACAATTCAATCACATCATATTTTAAACTTTCTAAACAATCCAAATATATCTCAAAATTCACTTAAACATATAACTAAGTTCCTTTAATCATACTTTTAAATAAAATTTAGAATTTTCACTTAAAAATAATAGGGAATAATAAACTAGGCTTTCAAAAGCAAAAATTAAAATTTTAAGTTTTTATTTTTTATAGAATCTAGCTTTTGCAAAAATTTACTCGCTTGACCGAGAGTGGATCTCGTCCAAATGAAAATCCTTTTGCTTGAGTGAGGGTAAACCGAGAGCAACCCCGAAAGTTATCCCATTTTCGCCTGAGTGAGATTTCTTCTCGTTTGGGCGAAAATGGACCCGAAAGCACCCCATCTTTCTATTATATTCTCGCTTGAGCGATATATGTAGAGAAATTTGCATAATTATGCCTAATTTCATCATTCATAGTCAAACAAAAACAATTTCAATAACTCATTTCACTTCAAAAGTAACTTACACTATATCCACTATATAAATCAACCAATTTTTCAGATTCAAACAAAAGCATCTACCATAAATCATCCATATCAAAATCAACATATTCACATTTTATTTCAGACAATATTCTGCATTACTCATAAACAATAAATTTTGTAAACAAAATTTGGAACTGGTGACCACGTTACCCCCACATCCAGATCTTCTAACTTAGGGTTCTATTGAAAATTTAAACTAACTTCCATTACCTGAATTTGGGGAGATACTCATTAAGAACTCCAAATCTACCAAAAGCTTAAAAGTAACTTAACTTGCACCACAAAGTCCTGATCACAAATCTAAATATACCACTAGGACTCTGAGCTAACAGAGACTACTTCTGAAGATAAAAGTATCACATGCAAGCTTACACTAAAGGCAAACCTAACCAGATCAAAACTAACTTAAGGGAAAATGAGCCAAGAATGAACTTACTCTATTTGAGATTTCAATCAAACAATCTATTAAAGTTCACTGTCAGAAGTCTAATGGCAAACTCCGATCGTCAAACTGATGAGTAAGGAGGTCAGAATCTTAGAGAGAAGACAGAAGAAAGAAAAAATGAGTTTTTAAAGAGATGATGATTCTTTTAAAATGAAAGCGGATTAACTAAATTTCTATTTATAATTTTAACCTTAATAATAAAATACTCAAATGTCATTTTAATTATACCACTTCTATTCTAAATTTTTTTTCCGGTCTTTATAAATATTAGTTGTATTTTTATTGTTTCACTTTACTTTAATCGAGAGATTTCAACTAACTTACACGCCTTTTTTTTAATTCAAACAAATATCAACAAATCAAAGCGTACTTAAGAAATAAATTAAAAAAATAAAATAGGATGGAATGAGGTAGTGACATAACTAAGAATGTACATAGAATAAAAAATAAGGTAAGTTTTCATGAGAAAAAAAAACTAGTTTTAATAGATTTCAGAATACTTGAATTGAATGTAAAATTCAGAATCATGCTTTCAATAATATATATAAAAAAATCATGGTTAATATGAAAATCATATTTGCTTTGTTATAGACTCAACTTGAAGCATGTAAACCATGAATCCAAGTACAGTGCGTCAATGTTTGGTACGAATCTTCTTTTTTATCAGAATTTATCAATCTCTTTCTTGCATCTAAAAAGAGAGAACAGAAACTTCGAAATTTGGAATGAGAAAATTTTGTTACTTTTTTTTCATTTTTAAAGTAAATCGGAATATATATATATATATATATATATATA
>Ga0123341_1002005_pt1 | contig 16236 bp, 10 predicted proteins | sample Turbeapinknodule_FD_89959 | JGI IMG/M metagenome (GOLD analysis project Ga0123341, IMG submission 89959) | Root nodule microbial communities of legume samples collected from Mexico - Turtle bean Mexico pink nodule | ecosystem: Host-associated > Plants > Roots > Nodule | place: Mexico: Nepantla...
AATATACCCAAATACATATTAATAATTATTTATATAACACCTAATTTTTATTTTCTTTAAGTTAGATGAATTATATTAATTAGGAAGTTTTCACTTATTTGTGATTATTCTTCCGTAATTCAAATCTCGTCTCCATATGTGTTACTCGTCCTCACTCCAGCACGCTGAACCCTACCCACTTTGTTCTCGACTGTGCCTCGCCGTGTAGTTGCCGTGGTCTGGTTCGTCCTTTTGCAGTGGCACCACCTACCATGATTCGTTCTTCTGCAGTGGCTTTACCCATCTTGGTTCGCCTTTTTTTTTTCTTTCTTTTCTCTGTTTGCTCTTTGTTTCTGCAGCAACAACTTCACCCACCCTCCCCAATTTTTTTTTTCTGCTCAATACTTATGTCTAATATATGAATCTGAAACAAAGTTGTAGATTAATAATCCATAATTGATAGCTATGATGCTTGATTTTCGTTGTGCAAAGAAGTTTACCTTCTCCTTCAGGACACCTCATGGAAGTTGTATGTTAATAATCCAATCCAACGATTTCTGCGTGCTTGCTTTGGTCTGTAATTATCCCTTTTGTTCTCTATTCCAATGACATTTCCGGTGTGGCACATTCTGGCCAACCCTGTGACAGTGCTCTATTTCTGAGGCTCCTATATAAGAATTTGGTCTACATTTTTACTATATAAGAACAAGTCATCAATTTTGGCTATGTTTTTTTAACTTGCATCATTTCTCTACGAGTCCCCTTTTTTCTCTATTTCAATGACTTTTTCCAGTGCGGCACAGGATTTATAGCCAACCCTGTGATTGTGCTTTGTTCCCTGTTTCTGACACTCCTACATTTTTATCTTTCTCTGCTGTTGGTTTATGTTTTTATCATTTATATATCTGGTATAAATTGTATAGCACGAATCAGGGTGGGAGATGAATCCATGATTCATTTTAGGTTCAACCTAGCTCTTGATCCATGACAGAATTAATCTAGAGAGCATAACTGTTCTGATGTTGATTATTTCGTTTTATTTTATTTTTAATAGCTAGTTCTTGTGGCCTCTTAACATCCATGTGATAAGTTTGTCATTTCTGCAAATAAAGACATTCATAACGCTTATTGTGATTTTTATCAGTTCTTAATAGTTAGTTCACTTGGATCTCCTATTGAAACTCGCAAAAGTGGCAGATCATCTGTATTCTCACTGTTTAACCTCAAAGAAAAGAGTCGCTTTTGGAGTGAGGATGTTATACACCATGGTATGTTGACACCTTGTTCATTGAGTCAAAACTTCTTTTTTCACTGTCCAGTAAGAGATTTTTTTAATCTCATTAGTTAATTTGTTGGTTCTTCAGATTTTGATGATTTGAAGTTTTCAAGCCATGGAAAATTAAGCTCATTTAATTATACCAATGCAGGTATGCATGCATTCTTTAAAGTTCTTCGCAAATTAACTTTGTTTCTTTGAACTACTGTTGTTTTATAATGTACAATCCTATATTCTTCTATTTAATGAATATTTATCCTAGATAAGTCTATGTTAATTTTATTGCTATAAAAGTTAACATGGATTGTCAAATTCTTAGCTTCCAGGCTGCTAGTTGTTTTATTTGCCTCTTGTGTAGAAACTCATCCCAGAGATTAAATAGGTGGAGTTTTCCTTCTCATCCATTTGAGCTATATTATACTTGTGAAAAAATGTTTGTGGTATACTTTCTTATTCTTGTGTATGGAATTCAATATGTCCAATAGCCCAATAGATCATGATCATTTAGTCAAAAAACAAAAGCTTTTGTAGTTTATGACCCATGACATTTCGTGACTGAAATATCAATGTTTTTTAATTCTAAACCTTTGGCAAGTCTCACCCCTCACCCCTATTCTTGGTTAGTCTAAAGATGAAAAAACTATCAATGCTGTATTTATTTGTTCCATGTCCAATATAGGACTATTGTTATCTTGTTAGCACTGGTTCTAGCTTATCTTTCTCTAATTACATTTTTATCTTGTTTTGATATACTATTATATTTTGATCACCACAGTGGTTGTAGCTGTATTTTAAGCATGGATTGGCTAAAGCTTCTGCAATTTACTTTGAAAAATGAGCACCTAGTCTTAAAATAATTTTATTGTATTTCAGGGAACATAGCTAATTATCTAAAGCTTCAGGAAGTTGATTCCATCCACCTCCCAGTTCCTATGAATTTTATATTTATAGGATTTGAAGGGAAGGGCAGCCATGGTACATAGCTGAAAACTAACTTTTTTGGTTATTTCATATTATTGGAATGTAGATTCTATAGCGGTTTTTTGTGTCTTTCAGAATTCAAGCTTCTACCAGAAGAAATTGAGCGTTGGTTTACCAAAATTGATCATATCTTTGAACACACTCGAATCCGACATGAAGAAGTTCTTACTCCATTTTACAAAACCAGTATCGATAAAATGCGATGGCACCACCTTCCTGTTGTCAGTCACATAAATTACAAGTAACTTGTGTTTTTTTTCTTTTCATCTGGCCTTGAATTTACTGACTAGTGCTTGACATCATCTTGCTTTTATGATAAATTATATGCTCTACATTTCTGAAATTGATACCAGTTTTAAGTTTCAATACAGTAGGGATTTTGACTGATAATTCTAATATATTTTTTAATATAAATGACTACTTCTTTTGATGTTTCAAAAAAATCCATTTCATTCTTCTTTTATATTTGTTCTCTATATATTATATAAAATCAAAGATTATCGGGCAGAAAGATTCTAAGTCGGAAAAAATAGGAACTAAGATATAGGATTTTTCAGGAAGGGATTAAAATAAAACAATTATTTTATTGATATTCTAAGAATATTTTTGTTTCAGCACAAACAAGAAGGAATAAGAATTGGACTCCAAAAGACAAAGAATCCCCCGTAGAGTAACTTTTCCATGTTTTAATTTATTTATTTTAGTTCTATTATGCAGAATAGAATTACAAAAAGTATTAAAAAATGTAGTTATTTTGTATTAGTTTGTGGAGAAACACAAACACAGACTGATTTGGCATCACATTTAGAGGATTTACTCCATAAAACCTTTGAGTTTAACATAGGGATGGAGTGGAAAATTGGCTGGACCAATTTTGAAAGCCAAAGCTTTTGTTAGTTTCATTCTCAGAAGAGAACTAGCAGGGCCTACAATGGCTGCACTCATTTTCTCTTGGACGGAAAACATTTAAACTAAACCTTTTCATCTGATAAATTTGATTGTGCTTTTATCGTTCACTTAATTTAGCAGTTTATTTTTAAATAAAAGGATATATTTTGGAGAATGAAGAGAAGTGCATGGTAGAAGGATGAACAATTTGTCTGAATCAATCAACTTAATCAAAGAAAATTTGAATATTGGTTATGGAATATTTTCTAATCCCTGTTAATAACACTTGTATATCTTTTTCTTTGAGCCCTGTTGATTGGAATGGCTACTCTGAAGTGAATCTGATAATGTTTTTCCTCATTTATTCTTGGAATTTCCTTTCGGTGTGTGAATTGTATTATCTTTTGTTTATGATAATGGACATTATGATGCAGCTTTTCTGTTCATGCTATTGAAATGGGAGAGAAGGTTACTTCCATAATTGAGAATGCCATAAATGTGTTTGGCCGCAAGGATGATCCAGTTGGCAGCAGGTAAATTTAATTTAATTTTTTCTAATGTTGCTAATGATACATGTACTTGAATAAATAAGATGGAGAAAGAATGTATTCAACCTACACTGTTGTGCTTTTTTATTGATGTATATATATGAATTACAAAATAAGGCAAGACCATGGTAGTCAAAATCAAGATCTTACTCAAGATCGGAGAGAGAAATATGAATCGTAAGTCGGGAGATCATAACACAGATTGTAAGATCCTACAAATTTTATGAAAATTTATACACACATTAGATCATTATATCTCACTAAAAATTAATTGAACCTCATAATATATAAAAGAGTACTTAATTAGGTGTAAACACCCATCCTATGATAGGAGTAACTCTTTACTAGTTACAAAATAGTGAGAAAACTTTGAAGACAAGTGGATGGAAGTTCAAGTTTGTCTTTCATTAAATAAACCCAACTGCATTAAGAGAATTCATCAGTGAAAGTTACAAAATAATGAAAACAAAAAAATTGGGTTAAAAATTCACACAAGAAATCATTTGGAGACGGTGGGTCTAGTTGGCCAACACAATTTTTTGAAAAGGCTCTAGATTCCATATTAAGTTATATGAGGATAGAGACATTGAGCTGATATTTATATTGAGAAAAAGAAACCATCACAAAAAGTAGTGGAAATTTGATATCCTCTAAATAGTAAAGATGTGATACGAGAATAACTAAAAATGTTTCTAATAATAAATATTCTTGATTATATAGGATTTGCTCCTTATTTTTATAATTATGATAGTTCTGTTTCTCCCCTCTCCATGCACTGGTAGGGATGGAGCCGATTAATTTGAGTTTCTTTTCTTTTGAAAGGTAAAAGCTAGGCAAAGAAGTGTTTTAAGAAAAACAAAATTTAAAAGTTCAGCCTTCTTTTTAATGGAAACTTTTACAAAGCTAGTTTTAAGTTCCAAGAATACATTACCTAAGAAATTTTAACTTGAAAGTAAGTTTCAAGCTTAATGAACTATATAGTTATTGAATGGTAAATGACCAATTTGGTCCTTGGATATGTAAAATAGGGGCTATTTAGTGTTTGAAAGAACAAAAATATTGATTTAGCCTCTAAATGTTTGATCCCTAAACTTAGTGTCAAATTTGTCCTTAAAGGTTACAACTTAATTACAATAGTCTCACAAAATTTAATAAGACGTGATTGTCACACTTTATACACATTCAAAGACTCAATTAGAATTGTTGTACTTTTAGGGACTAAATTAATAAAGTGTACACTTTAAGGGAGCAAAATGACTTAGTAAATAACTTTAAATGCAAGGCTCTTTTAGTTTTAACTTCAAAGTAGCTACGAAGCTCTAAAGAAGTGAAAACAAATGTTACTTTAGGAACATAATGTGTCTTCTTTTAGTTTGCTTTTGAATTTCTTGCTTTCTCTTATTTTTCTAATTTCTTTATTGCAGGGACACTAATGGTGGTAGTTGGCAAGTAGATGTGGACATGTTGGATGGCCTTTTTTCTAGCCTAGTTGAATACCTTCAGCTAGATAATGCATACAATATTTTTATTTTAAATCCCAAGCGTGATGAGAGGAAACCTAAATATGGGTATAGGTGCGTATTTGTAGAATGTTGTCATTTATTATTTATTATAAATATCAAATCCAACAATGTCACCTCTTTCATAAAGAATCTTGGAATTGTACACAGTTCAAACTCATGAGTTTGTAAGCCTAAATTCAAGGACCAAAGTAGTTATTTACCTTGTGAAGAAGGGAAATCAGTTTTGGGGAGAGAAAAGGTATTTGATGATTAAAGGGAATGCTTCTAAAAGGGGGATTCCTAGAATTTAAAATTAGAGTTTAACTCAATCACACAAAATTCCTTGTAAGGTAAGGCCTATCCAAGCTTCTATTTTTAGACATATCTCTAGTTGACATGGATTAAGACAACTTTCCAACATTTTCCTTAATGTCCAAGGCAATTTCAGGTGTCTCAAATATGGATTTAATATAGACTATGGTATCATCGTAGGATTAAGGCCTAACACAATTCATAAGATCGACTTGTAAGGTGAGGTGAAGACTCTGCCTATGTTTTATAATATCTATATTAATCATATCTCTAATTAATGTGAGAATACCACCATCATTGAGACTGCAATTAAGGTAACCTCAAAGAAACCTCAAGGTACACTATGGGTGACCACAATTAAAGCAACTTTTCAGGGCTTAACATTTTTTTGTAGTTTGCAGTTATAGCTTGGGGTATAGGATACCAATCATTTTGTAGGGAGCCTTTTCTCTTATATTTGCCATATTTTCTATTCTCAAAGGCCTTAAGAGATTATGGTTAATGCATGTAACTTGAATGGCATTAAAAATGGATGGTGCCATTAAGGCACATGTAGGTGCTGTTGTGTCCTCTCTAAAAAAATAGGAAATATTTTGGTGTTCCACATTCAAGATTAATTGGTGAGATCACATAATTCAATCTTGAAGGAGCATATTGGCTCAATTCAGTGATCATTCAGCTAGGTTGAGTTCCTTGATGACTGACAAGTTGGGTCTTCTCCAAGTCAATGTGGCAATGCACATTGAGTTGGTATAAAAATGCAATGCCAACAATGTTCACTGTAATCACCATTCACTAGCTCAAGAACTAGGGGAAACACCATTCAAGTCATCAATGATTCAGGAGAATCTACGTAACATCTCCTGTAGAAAAAACCAAATATTAGCGATTGGTAGAAAAGTTTATTTATCACAGTTGATATCAGACATTGCTTATGCAGTTAGTGTGGTAAACTAGTTTATGCATTATCCAAGAGAAAGACACATGCAAGCAGTTGATACAATTCTTCAGTACTTAATGTCAAGCCCAGGAAAATGGTCATTCTTCAGGAAACGAGACACTTTGACCCTGAAGATATATACTTATGCAGACTATGCATGTTCTATTACTGGTAGAAAATCTACATCTCAGTATGTTTTTTGGAGAAAATCTAGTGACCTGGAGAAGCATAAAAATAGGATAGAGTATCTCGTTCCAGTGCAAAAGTTGAATTTCAAGCCCTGCTCAAGGCATGTGAAGGACTTTGGATGAAGATCATACTTGATGACCTTAAAGTATAGGTTGACATCCCTATGCAATTGTACTGTGATGACAAGTCAGTCATGAGCATTGCCCGTAATTCAGTCTAACATGATGAGACCAAACATATTGAAATTTGACAGGTACTTCATCAAAGATAACCTTGACAGAGGCCTAGTGGTTATAACTCATGTCCATACAAGATTTTAGATAGTAGACATTTTAACTAGAGGGCTTCCTCAGGGCAGATTCAAGGATCTTGTAGGCAAGTTGGGGATGAGATTGATATTCATTCAACAGCTTGAGATAGTGTTGTAAATGGCAGATTATTAGGATATTTTTTTTTTCAATATCTCCATAGTAATTAGGAAAAAATATTTATTTTTTAAAAAGTTTTTGGTTATTACAATTTACAAATAGAGATTATGAGAATGTAATTGGTGTGATTGATATCAATAAAATAATTCTTTATTTTCTTACATAGTTCAGGTCTAACCTATTATGGGTATCTGGGAAAATTATCTGTTTTGGCCGTGCTTTTGTTACTCGTGTTTTTATATATTGTTTCTCTTACAAAATATTTCAGGAGAGGTTTATCTGAGCCCGAAATAAACTTGCTAAAGGAGGTATATAAAATGTTCTGTCTTTTCTCCTTAGAATGTGCATTGCTATTGTGATTTGGTTGTCATTTGTAAAATGTATCATACTATGTTTGGCACTCTTCTGCAGAATTTATGAACTATTTACTAGCAAAAAGTAATTGCTAAATATTTATTTCTACTGAACCAAAGTCTTCAGTGCCAACACTAACAACTACCATATTGTGCAGAATAAGAGTTTGCAAATGAAGCTTCTTCAGGCAGAAAACATTCCTGAAAATATTCTAGGTATGAGATCGATTGTCATTTCATTTTGTCTAAGGAACTTAGTACTGGATTCATCAAAGCCAATGAGCAGCTTGTGGGCATTCTAACTATATCCTTAAGAGGTTCTAGAGTTGAATTTATATATTCCAAGCTTGGTGCATACAATTTATATGCTCCAGCTTGAGAAGGAGTGTTGAAATAGGTGTAATTATTTTGTTGTATTTTTGGGTGTACCTACTTTATGTTAAGGAACATATTTTTTTAGCTTTCCTCTTTGAGATATATTTGTAGTCATGTTTATATATACACATACATCAGCTGAGATGAAACTGACTGGTTTTGGCCATCTCTAAATTCAAGTAAAATTAACACCACAAAGTCTTTCCATAACAACAATGCTTATTCAAACTTTTATTATTTATGATATACTTCTGCAGTTGATGTTTGCAGTCCCTCTTTATTTCTTCTTTCTTTTACTTAGAACCTCATTAGGTATTTACTATTGCTCTACAGCTCTTACTAAGATTCAGCGACCTTTGTATGAAAAGCATCCAATGATGAAATTTTCTTGGACAAGAACCGAGGATGCTGATATTGTAAGTATTTCATTTCCTTGTATGGTGAAAGCATATATGCTCATTAATTTTTATTTTGCATGATGTGATTCAAATCTTTCACATGATTGGATGACCTTATGATAGTCTTATACCAAATTCAATTGGGGCAAGCTTTAGTTGTTTTTCCTACTTATTTTGAACTTCATTTACCTACAAAACTAATATTAATCCTCATTCAGTTCTACTTTATTGATCTCTTGTGCATGCAAAATTGGCTACTAGTCCTCCGAATTAATCCTTCTATTTCAGATTTCTTTTCCCTACCTCTTGCACCATAATGTCCTATTGCATTATCAGTTGGACTTTCCAAATGATCATCTCATGTCTCGGCTGGCTTCGAAATATGCATTTCCTCTATGTCCAAGATTTTTCTACTCTTTTTCTCTCCATGACTTCTATTTATCATTGGCCTCTTTATCAGCTACATCAAAAGTTAACTTGTAGGAGCTAATACAAGAGGAAAGTGGAAATTAGCTAGGAAGGGAGAGGGCATTTAGTTATTTGAGATCAATTAGATAGGGTTAATAGTGTTTGTAGTACCTGAAAATTTTTGAACTTTTTATTTTTGCTTTCCAGCTTCTAAAACTAATAGTTTTCATTCATGCCTGTATATTTTTAAAATAAGAAAACTTAGTCCTTAATGCTAGTAACACTTTTTCCCTCTATACTGGGACCAAATTTTGGGCATTTAAAAAAAATATACGGACTAAAACCAAAGTTTTGAAAGTTCAGAACAAAAATAAAAAATTGGAATTTTTTGTAGTCCTAAAACAGCATTGACTCATTAGATAATACGGTGCATGGATAATTTCAAAGAGTTAAAAATTTTAATAAAGGAGAAAGAAACCCTCTGACATGGATGTATATTTTACAAACCACAAAATCATAATCTTCGTGTTCTCTCCAATTATATATTTCTTTGCTTGAAGTCGAAGAGTATCTAGCAGTATTTCTACTGTAGTTGTCCTTCTCAGAGCTCACTTACAATTTGGGTCTGGTCTCTTTTCTGGAGTTCATGGTGTAAGCAGTGTAAATTTTTATTAAATGTTTGCTGTTTTGGTACAACAACAAAATGCAGATGGATTGGTATAATATTTGGCTAAATGCACTAGATAATTTTCGGAGGTTGTATCAAGGGAAAGACATAGTTGAGATCATTGAGGTCAAAGTTTTACAGGTATACCACTCATCAGATGTCTCCACTTATAGGAAAGTATATTTAATTACTAAAATTTTTGCACTACGTTTTTTCCCGAAGTTTTCATTTTTTGATCCTGTATTTCTAGTTACTAAAAGGGAAGGATCAAGACCTGAAGCTCCATCTAGAGAAGGTATTAAAATCTGCAGACTACAGTGGTTTTCAAGCAGAATGTCTCACTGATACATGGATTGGAAAGGACAGGTTCAATTTCTTACTTCACAAAATGCTAAATTTTCACTCACATTTCTTTTTGTTTACATTCGTTAGTGTTTTGTACCAGATGGGCATTTATTGATTTAAGTGCTGGTCCCTTTTCATGGGGACCTGCTGTTGGTGGAGAAGGTGTGCGTACGGAAGCAAGTTTGCCAAGTGTAGAAAAAACGATTGGTTCAGCTTCAGGTAGTTATGATTTGATGTGTGTAATTTATCCAGCTGTAAATCATGCTTTTGATATTAGACTATAGTGTTAGATGTTGTAGCTGTCAATGACATCTGCATAGTTAGTTATACAGTTGATATATATTAGTAATTAATTCAGCATAATATCTTATCTATAAATAGGGAACTCTCAGTAGTAAGTTTAAGTTCAGTATAATAGTTTTCTCAATATCATAGTAAGAGCTTGAAAAATTCCTAAATCATGGATAATGCTTCTCTGATGCAGAAACTGACCAACCACTTTGGGTAGAATGACTATAATTATGTAAGGAAACAAATAATTATTTTATTGATAACTCTTAGGAAGTGGGTTCATGCCTTATTCGATCTCACAAAATTGATTTATAAGGTGAGGATTGCATCCCATTTATATTTATAATTTGGCCTTATTTCTAGATGATGTAGGATTCCCAACACACCCTCTCATGCCGGGGTATGAACATTTTGAGCGTGGGATAATACTTTGCTTATTTGCATTCGTATTAAAAGGACATTGATTATTTGGAACAGCATCTATAGTGCATATCCCTATTATATAACCTAAACTTTGGCAATGGCCAGCATAGTCAGGAAATTGAGTGCATGCTCGTTGACAAGAGGGTTTGCTACGAACAGCAGAGGAAAATAGAACAATGAACATGGCTGCAAGGATAAGATTCAGCAAAACCATTGAGAGAAGTGAGTGAGCCATGTTAGGAAGTGCGCTTAAGCCTAACTCATCTTCACAAAATCGGTTTATAAGGTGAGTTTTGACCCACTTATATACTGTAAATTGGCCTTATTCCTAGTTGATGTGGGATCTCCAACAATAACAATATCACCAACTCACTCACAATGATAATCACTCTCAATATCAAAATTACCTTTGTGGGGTAGACTTTAGCGGTGAGAAAGGTCATGATGGTCAATGTAACATTCAATTTTAAGTTTGTACCATTAAGTCATACTGAAGTATTGTGTTACCACCAATCCTAACAATGGTCAATCTAAAAATTCTTAGGACAATCCTCCAAATTTTAGGGTCCAACTATTTCCTTGACCCAACCTTACTATACTGCAGTTAGTTCACCTTATGGTCCCAATCAGTTTGCCACTAGTGCTCAAGCCCATTACACTACCTTTCCACTACCTCAATGATCCCAAAATAGGTATTTTGATTCAAGGGCTACATTCATGTTACAACAACTCCTGAATTTCTGAAGCAACAAACTGCAATTCCACATGAAGAGGTTTTCCTCTTGGGTATATTTACATATCTTTCTTTTTTGTGCCTTCAGCAACCAAAAATCTTGTGAGTGTAACCAAATTTGTAAATGATAATGGTTTTTACTTTGAATTTAATCCCAGTAACTTTTATGTCAAATCTTAGGGTTTCCTTGGCTCAAATGTTCTCTCTTCTGGTGTGTTTGATAATGCAAATTTACTATTCATGAAGAAACATTTGAGTGTATTTGTGAGGATTTTGGTTTGGTATAGGTGATTTGGGTGAATCTCTGGAGAAAGTTTGGAGTGAGAAGATTATGTGAGATGGAGAGAAAGTGGGAGATTGTGAGTATTATATGTAAATGACTATTTTTCCCTTCGGTGTTCCAATTTTTTGTTTTCTCCTTTGTGTTCAGGCTTTCTTGGACACCTTGAGAATTTCTATTTTTTACCCTTGTGTTCTTGGCTTTTGATCTGTAGTGGTCTCTAGACTTGTCCATTCCATTTCTACGTCACCCACAATTACTTCATAAAAGCTTAATGGCAAAATTACTTATTTTGGTCTGCATGTGTTGACATTTGGTTTCATGCCCAAGGTATTCTTCATAATCGCTTGGAAGATAATAATAAAATACCATTAGACAAAGTTAAACATTGGAATTAGATGGATTTTCGTTTTTGTGCCTTGTTATGACAGTCTGTAGAACCAAATATGTTGGGACTTTTAGATCATTCAAACTTGTAACTCTTCTGGAAGAAGGCTAATAATGTTTGGGCAAATGATATTCAATGCCTTTATGACTGTTCATAAACTGACATCTCTTAAACAAATACGCCATTGCATGACTTCTTTATCACTAAAGCCCGACCGGCTGGTGAGTAATTGAATATGTTCTTAGAAGTTTATTCTTTATAAGAGATTAAGAAGAAGTTGTTTAAGTTTTACATGATTAAGATCTTCATGCCATGCACATAGATTTTGATCTATTTGGGATCTAATTCTGACCATCAAGAAATTCCATCAATGCCATGCACCTCTGATATATTTGGTTGACTTGTAAAGTTGCATCTTATTTGTTTTGCTCATTATGCATGGCTTAACTCTTGATGCCATGTTATATTTCTGGCTATTTTGATCCGTTTGCATTGCTAATTGCAGAAATTTCAGAAGAAGAAGCTGAAGACCGATTGCAAGATGCTATTCAGGAGAAATTTTCTGTATTTGGTGATGTATGTAAAATAAGTTGGATCTAACAATATATTGCATATGGTTTTTCTAAGAACGAGGTTTTAGAGAGTTGTAGTAAATTGTAAATACTCTGGATAATTTCTACCTCATACATTGTAAATACTGCAAACAAATTAAAAAAGAAAAGTGTGGTTCAACCAAAATGTTAAGGATGTGAAACAAATTGTGATAGAAACAAACACTTTTATTCTAGGTTTCTCTCAAGTTGACAGGAATTTTATGTAGTGTTTGTAGACTTTGATATCATTGGAATGTGATAATGATGTTGAGAGGAATGTAGGCATCCAATATATGTAGTAAATGTCCCCCCCTTTCCGCAGTCATTTTTCTAAAAGTAGGTCAATTGTTACTTTTAATGTTGCAGAAGGAACACCAGGCGATTGATATTCTTTTAGCTGAGATTGATATATATGAGCTTTTTGCTTTTAAGCATTGCAAAGGAAGGAAAGTTAAGCTTGCTCTTTGTGAAGGTAATCTCATTATGTAGCTTTTTGCCTTTAAATTTCTAAATTTAACTTAAAGTTTGTTGAATTCCCTTTTTCATTTTGGTAAAAAATGATTTCCTTTACTTTCTCATAAAATCTTGATTTTTGGACATGTTGGGAGATAACAAATAAACACAGGATATGAACAGTGTAATTAAAGCTAGGTCGCAGCAAGCATTGAAAGCTATAGGACAGTACAAAGTTAGAAAATAATATACGTAGTTAATATTCTTCAAATCAATATAAACACAAATCTTAAAGATCTCCATAAAATATGAACAAAAATGCAAATTTGAGCTTGTTTTTAAAGTATAAGCGATTCTGCATAATGTTTTCAAATCAAATACCAATCTTGACATTGTGAATGTTTTACAGATTCATTATCCATTTATAAACTAACCCACTTACATTAGTATAATGCTTCAACGTACTGATCCAACATAATGTGACACGGGTATGTTATATTAGACTTGGAAAAGTGCAGACAAAAACAGTTTGTTTTCGTCTGGAGAATTCTCCATTAAATAGTGATGATAATTCTGATTTTTTAGCCTTGAAACTGGCTATTCTGCAATAAATTTTATCCTTCTGCCAGGCTAACTAATTATGGACGTAATTTTATAATTATAGCTGTACAATCATGCAGGAACTGTAACCAACAAATCTGTGCTAATAATAACAGATATTATGTAATATTCTACAATCTATGCCAATTAATTACAAATATTCTGCTAATCATTTCTTTTGGCTTCCCACCTGAAATTGATGTAAGTCTACAATCATCAATATGTTGATTAGGAAATTCTGGTGCTGACATGTCAAGGGTTTGGTAAGAACGTTAATGATTTGAACAGATGTAGAAACATTAGGCTAGGTAATAGCTTTGTGGTCGTAGGCCTCCCAGATTGAGTAGCAATCAACCTCTATGTGCTTCCTTCTTTCATGGTAAACAGGTTTGCAACAATTTGAATGGCACTTGTATCGTCAACAAGTATGGAGTTGGTTTTGCATGTGAAAAACTCAGCTCCAAAACAAGAGTCTGTAGCCAAGTAATCTCAGAAGCAATTTGCAGATATGGTGTGATATTCAGCTTCAATAGATCATTTAGAGACTGAATTTTTTTTCTTGCATTTCTAAGAGATAGAAGGATTCCCTAAAATATACACCAGCCAGTAGTGGATTTTCATGTATTCGAACATCCAACCCAATTAGAATCACTTTAGGCTTGAAGTTATGATGACACACTACCAATAGGGAAAAAAGACCACGATTGCAAGTACCCAAGAGATACTTAATAATATGGTGTATTGCTGAAAGGTGCAAATGTTAGGAAGATACCAAGCAATGTTGTGTGAAACTTTTCAAACCATATTGTTGGTGCTTCTTTCAATCCATATAAAGAATGCTTCAGTTTGAAAACAATATTAAGTAAAGGTGAAAGCATACTGGTATGAAGTTAGACGTAAATTTCCACCTTGGGGTCACCATGGAGGAATGCATTCTTTGTGTCCATAGGTGTATTTTCCAAGATTCAAGTGCAGCAATGGCAATCATAGTGCACACAATAGTCATTTTGGCCACAAGTTAAAAGGTATCCTCATAATCAATGCCAAATTCTTGCTTATTTCCTACAACAATCAGCCTAGCCTTGTATTTATCTATTGATCCATCTGAACAAAGCTTTATATTGGGTGGCCAAGATGCGTATGCTATAAATTAACAATGGCTGAATTTCAGTAAACAAAAGGAAGGAAAGCACATGGAGGTTGAGAAAAATAGAGAGGAAAAAGACCTTCAACTTTGGGCCATTTCTTGATCATCTTCCGAGGTTGAATAACTCTTGCCATTAAGGCAAACAATTAAGATATCATACTTGTCACTAGACATGAAGTTGAGAAAATAAAAATCACGAAAAAATCATACAAGAGACAGCAAAACAAGGATAGTCTTGCAAAACCCAAAGGCTTTGGATAGAACTAAGATAGGATTACAACCTAGTCTGATACCATATTAGGAAAAAATGCATATCAAAATGATGTGTTTTCCTCTGGAGAATTCTCCATTACCCTTGAAACTGACTATTCTGCAATAAAGGCTATCATGCAGCTGGGCTAACTAATTATCGAGATTATTGCATAAATATAGCTGTACAATCATGCAGAAATTGTTTACCAATAATTGCTCCAATAATAACAAATATTCTGTAATATTCTGCAATCTACACCAATTAATAACAAATATTCTGCTAGTCAATTTCTTTGGCATGGTAATCATTTGAAGTATCTATGCTTCTCTGCTAGTGAGATGTTCTCATAATGCTTTTATTTGTATGCAATAATGCTTTTTTTTATTTTTCATTCTAATTATCTAACTTTGTAGATTTCACAGCTCAGTTTATGTAGGTTTAAAATCTACAACGTTTTATTGTAGTTTTTCATACAGCTTGTAACATTTGATAATTTCAGAACTTGATGGGAGGATGCGGGATTTGAGAAATGAGCTACAGTCATTTGAAGGTGAAGAATATGATGAAAGTCATAAGAAAAAGGCCATAGAAGCTTTGAAACGGATGGAGAGCTGGAATCTATTCAGTGATACACAAGAGGTCAGCCAGTTAATCTTGGTTAATTTAGTAAATTACTATAATGAGTGGTGTGCCCCCAATTTTTGTGTAGCTTAAATTTCTGGTTAGACCTCTTCATTCAAGGATTTACCCCTTTGCAGGAGTTCAAAAATTACACAGTTGCGCGTGATTCTTTTCTTGCACATCTAGGTGGAACACTGTGGGGATCTATGAGACATATTGTGTCACCTTCGGTTGCTGATGGTGCTTTTCATTATTATGAAAAGATATCCTTTCAGTTGTTTTTCGTGACACAGGAGGTAAGATGTCTTTTCGATCATTTGAAAAGGTTTGCAACAGCTGAATATTGATATTGCCCTTGTATTATTTTTTGCAGAAAGTTAGGCACAATAAACAGCTTCCTGTGGATATGAATGCTATAAAGGACAGCCTTTCTTCCTTGACAGTTCCTTCTCAGAAACCAATGTTCAGTCAGCACATGTATGTTATGAATTTTTAATTCTACCCTTTCCTTGCCTTACCTTTAATTAGGCATTTGGTTGGTGAAATGTTTTCTTAACAAAATGCTGTGGATCTGATTTATCACGTTCTTATGAAATTGTGCATTCTCCCTAGTTTTCTAGTTACATAACTATGACTTCAGGTTGCCGCTGTCGGAGGATCCTGCCTTAGCAATGGCCTTTGCAGTTGCACGACGAGCAGCTGCTGTACCTTTACTGCTTATCAATGGAACCTACCGAAAGACAGTTCGAACATATCTTGATTCTGCTATTCTGCAATATCAATTGCAAAGGCTGAATAAACATGGTTCTCTTAAAGGTCATTCTTATACCCTTATGTCCTGTTTTAGAATGCCATTTGTTTGTAC
>Ga0123341_1002008_pt1 | contig 16220 bp, 11 predicted proteins | sample Turbeapinknodule_FD_89959 | JGI IMG/M metagenome (GOLD analysis project Ga0123341, IMG submission 89959) | Root nodule microbial communities of legume samples collected from Mexico - Turtle bean Mexico pink nodule | ecosystem: Host-associated > Plants > Roots > Nodule | place: Mexico: Nepantla...
ATATAAATTATGTTTAATATTTAGTCTTTTTAACAAAAAAAAATCAATTTATTTTAAATAAGTAGTTAATATAGTCCCTTACATTAATTGATGTTAATAATTTTATCTAGTTACAACTAGCTTCACTATATGAAGAGTTTAAGGTTTAGGTGTAGCATTAACTTAGATAATCCTAATCAAGCTTTAATTTCTTGCAAATTGCACCCATCATCCTAAACTAGCTTAGCTTAAGCCAAACTGTTTAAACCAGATATAAAAACCCTTTAAATAGTTTTAAAAACCAAATGTTTGTAAAACACTCATTACTGTGCATGAAATTAATGCAGAGGACCAATAATGGTCAAATTTTGGTTATTAACTTCCAAATGTAATTCAACACTATGTAATTAGAAAGAGAAGTAGCCTATTTCCAATCCAAAAGTATAAGTCTAATTGGATGCTCTTTCTGTTAGATTGTGTTTGAGTACCCTTTATGAGGGGACAAATGAGACACATGATTTTGAAGAAGGTACAATTAAAGAAAAACAAAAGAAGTAACGTACAAGTTATCTTTAGTGAGATGATGGTGTACTTTATCTTTACATGGAACAGGAACAAAATGACTGCTGGAATATATTCTGAGATGATTGGAAAGTAATGAAGACATGATTATGACTCTCCTTTTTTCTTTTCTTTTTTTCAAGGGAAGAGATTATGATTATGATAGGTTTTTCCATACTACACATACAAATATAGTTTCTCTAAATAAACATGATTAAAATAAAATATTTGTGTTAAGATAATAGATACAAGAACTACTTAAAATTAACATTTTAAAGAATCAACTTTGGTCACTAATAATGTTTAAGGTCTAATGATATGTGATTTTCTCTTCAACAAACTAGTTATGTAAAAAAGGTGAAAGAAAATTATTAAAGGACTATTGTGTTCCATGTTTATAATTTCAAAATACTATTTGAAGGCTTTTCTCCTTTTGCTGAATGAATAAGTGGGGTTGCAGCCTCTACAGAAGAATTTTATTAAAAGTCACATAAAAAGAAGTGGTAGTTTTTCTCTTTTTCAGCAACCAAATTAGGTTAATTAATTTTTTCAGGGACTGAATTAATGTTTAATCAAGACAATTTATATATCCAAACATAAAAAAAAAACTACATAAATCATTACAGACCAAAACCATGTATAATTCTCTATCTATCAACCAATAAAGCATATACATAGGAAACGAAGTTGGGAAAACATTAACTTTAATGCTGTATAAATTACATAGGTATAAATTGAAAGCTAACAAGTTAAGAAAAAACCAAAAACAAATGTACCTCCCTAATTTACATGAAATAAGCTGAGAAATGTAGATACATCTAGTGACACTTCTGTCCTCTACTTGATACTGATAATGGTGAAGAGTGAATTGACTTTTGATTGTCAAGTGTACATAGATTTGAAGCCTTCTGTGAGAGGAACCACCTTAGCAGACAGCCTGGACTGCAACTTTGAAGCAGCTTGACGAATATCCTGAGGAATTAAAAACAAATGCCAATTTTATTCACTGATTTTTCTTTATCAAAACAAAAACTTCTACATAATTCCTTAAGAGGTTTTGGTGGTGTTGTTTGATCAGAAATGGGATTGTATTTCAGTAATATGTACTAACCTTTGATACATACTTTTATTACACATTGTTGAGATAAAACTTTAAATATGATTATCACAAATTTTGGAGATTTGCTTCTAATATGCAAATATGAGCACTTGAGGGATGTAACTTGCAAGTTAAAAAAACTAAAAGGAAAAATATAGCATTACCTCTATAGTATATCTTGGTGAAAAATGGGTCAACAGAACTGCTTTGTTGCGAATCCACTCAGCATTTGCAATGATCTACATACATATCATAAGTTTACCGTTCAGGAATTCCACAATATATTATGCAGTAGAGTCGACATTCTGAAATAAGTTCATCACCAAGAAAAGGTGTGAATTTGTCTGAGCAGGTAAAGACTTTTAATATCTTCAAAGGGTACAAGATTGACTCATGAATGCAACATGGTCTACGACTTGGCCTTAGAAAAGCAATGAACTTAGTTGAACTATTCTGTAACATTTGGCCAAAAAAAGCTGCTGACAATACAAAGATAATGATATATATGATTATATTATAACTATAGCTATACTAACATGAACACCAACTCATCTTTTGTGACAGCAAAATAAAAGACAAAGGGCAAGCATGGCTGCAAAGTTGGCCTTTGTGCATCTTTGATTTGTCGAGCTAACTACAGAGTAGCCATGAAAGAATGAAACATGTTACATACCTCAAATAAATGTGTATGACCACGTTGCCGGGCATGATCTATGCTGAATGAATCATCTAGGAAAGTTGCCTATTAAAAGAGTTTAAACAAGCAAAGCAATCAAAACAAAAAGATAAATTAAGATAGCAAAAAAGAAGTAAGAGCACACTAAAAAGGATGGCAATAGCAATTTTTGAGAAGTTTTATTCCTAGTTTGTCAAGTAAGCCAAGACCCAATGTCTAAAAGACCGATGAAATGAACTTAGGTGGCTCTGATAATTCTGATACATCATACAACAACATAACAAAGAGGACGACAAACCTTAAGTATTCAATTAAAACATGTTTACATTTTAATACAAATTGATCTTATCACGGTTAAGTGTCAGAAAGAACAGAGAAGAAACAATAAACGATAAACAAGAAGAAAGAAAAGAACAAACAAAAATCCAAAATTAGATTAAATCAGAAATTATGATTTATTACTGACAGACAGGACTTTTTCTTGTAGCCGCTCACCATTCTCTCATTCTATCTTCACTTTTGTACAGGCAAGCAAAAATTATATAAAAGTAAAGAGATTTCAATGAGAGAAAAGAATGACAAGCAGAAAATCCTTATCTCTCCCCTTCGTTCTTCCTTTTCCCATTGGGATAAAGAATAAAGGAAGACTATAAAAGAATATGATAAGAATCTGCAAGAAAAAACATATGGAGAAAGTGACCAGGAAAATCATAACCAAAATACCTAAAATAATAAGGGCCTGCAATCTTTCCTTATATCCATCAAAGAGAAGACCCCTCTTAATTATCATTTATCAATAAACTGAAAACCATAAAAATTATAATATCATCTTTTTCACTATCTGTTTTCATTCCTTCCAATTTAACTCTAACCAGGCGCAAAAGAAAAAGCTAACTAAAAATTCTCATGAAATACCTCAAGTTGTAAATATGATCATCTTAAAGTACTAGTCAAAGAATAGTTAAATAAAAAAGCCATTTATGAAACTTGGAAGACTGTTTTTATGCTAAAACTTCTTACATGTACATTTTAAGACATTGTCCCATACTTGATTCCTGCAACGCTGTTAAAATCCTGAGTAAACTCGCAAACTCAGGCAATCCTGTGCATAAAGATGCCGCTGAAAGCTGACGCAGATAGGGGGAGGTGTGGATCACTGCAAGATGATGATGTTGCTCATCGAATCACGGGATCATGCACCACATCGATCATTCCCCTCTTGTGAAGCTAGGGTTCGACAACCAATTTGTTGGCTTAAAAACGACCTGACCTGACCCAAAAGCAAAGCCCAACACTCGTGTGACCCTTTTGTTCAGCTAGGGTTCCCATCCATTCACAAATCAGAAACAAAGGAGACTCTAGACTGTGCACACACCTCTTATGACTCGAGTTACGATTCCCGGATTTTGTTATCCCTCTTACTCTCCTCTAACAATCCACAAGTTTGACAACATATATTCCTGAACCTCTTTTTTTATTCTCTATTTCTAAGGATTTCAGATGATCATACTATCAATTCTCAAAGTCCACTGAACTAGGAGATAAAATAATTGTACCCATATCATTAAAAGATTGTACTATACCTCAGTTATGAGAATTTTCGCTCTCAATGCATCAGAATTGCATGGGTCAAGCATAAAATCTGGTGTTGTATCACCGGTGAAGGCCACCTCAGGAGATAGTATAGTGTCCGTAATCTAGAAAGGACAGTTCATTAAAGGTAAGGATCAAAGAAGATTTAGATCCAAATTGAGTTCCAGCTATCACAAACCTCGGCACCCCCCTTCTTCAATTTCTCAATTTGTTTCCCATTCAAGTGGGCATACTGTTTCCTCAATTTTTTCCTGATTGAGTAGACTACATAACCCTGCATAAAACAAGTACGTGTTTTCTTGTGATGGCCGACTAAAATATGCTAAGCCAAAGCCTGTTAAATTTTGTGTCAAATTCTTTGTTCAACAGTTTTAGTACACAGAATGAGGTAACTTCCAACACTGATATAACACACCTTTCAGTTAAAAGAAAATAGCTACAGAATGGTTGGTTGAAAGATACCTGACTAGGTATAACATGTTGCGTTTTGAATGGTCGGACAACAAGGTTATTCCGTATCTCATATGTCTCCCCTGAAATCAAACTTTGCATATCATTTCCTTGAAGTTGTCTCCTGATCATTAACAACAGACAAATGACACATACCCACATCCAAGGCAACCACTTCAGCATTCAATTCAACCTGGCCCATTGTTCTGTGAATATCAAGCAGCTTCTCAACATCCTCTTTGATGCAAGGAGGGACAAACACAGTGGGAGGTTTCAAATTGAACAAACCACGGCTAGCTACATACATTGGCAGCCCTCCCTAAATTATTCAACATCATAGCACGCTTATCCCAAATTTACAGTTAACATCCAAAGTAATATAAACAGAACACATAAAACTTACAAACAAATTACTAGGATGCACATTTACAAATCACAAGAACCACAAGGATCAGTGAAAACCAAAAAAAAAAGGCCAGCATTGTGTAAATTGTTTCCACAATGTGTTTGGTTTAGCAAAATTCCATTTCCCAATGCATGTTGAACCCAAGCCTCCTCTCACATTAGATTGACATTCAATGTGACTGAGCACTTATTCAAACACAGCCGGTATATGCCATCAATATTAGCCTTGCCACCGCCACATATAGGCCTAAGTTCTAACAGAGAAGACTTTAAACATCGTTTGGTTTGAGAAAACATTCTCTATCTTGGTTTTCTGTTTTCACTTTTAATTAAGGAAAAATGTCAGTGTTTTTACTTTATTTTCAGTTTTCAGAAGTTTTATAAGAAACTATGAAAATAACCTTTTTTACTATTTATATGTCTTAATTATCTCCAATATAAACTTAAAACATAAAATAAAAACATAATATTTTTTCATACCAAACAACCTTCTGGCCATGCTAATAAAATATGAAATTGACCCTTTCTCCCCTTTTCTACGAATCCAAAAAAAAAAACATCACCCCATAGAAAGTTATTGGTGACAAAAGTGGAGAACCTTACAATGTGATCAAGATGAGCATGAGTAATGAAAAGGAAGTTTTGATTAATAGCTCTACTAGGGCACCTCCCAATATCAAAATTGCACTTGAACTCAGGGATTATGATGCATGTCTCTTGGCCTCCAACTGAAAGGCCCTCAATGGAATAACCTTCCAAGTCCAGAACTTTCCGGTTCACCTGTGACCGGGCTATCCGGTACTGCTCTTCGTTATCAATTTTTTTGCTGATTTCGGACAAATACCCCGACCCTTTCAGCACATTGACATGGCTTTGCGTTGAAATTTGGTGGTGCAGTAGCTTTGGAGGGAAAATGGGTCGGTGGAGTGGGAAGAGTTGAGGAGTCTTGAAGGCTAAGTTGCTAAGAGAAATATGCATTGTTGCATATGAATTTGAATGGAGATGGATAGAAAGAGTGGGACAGTAAAGAGGGTTTAATCTGGGTTTTAGAAATGTTGGTGTCTGTCTAAATGGACCACAGGGACATTGGCGATGGAATTCGAAGATAAGGTTAACCCGCAAAACACTGTCGTTCCCACTTTTCGGAAAACATTTTCGTTTTATTTCTTTTAAATTATTCATTTCCAAATTTTAACAAAATGGATTCTTCTACTTTTGTGATATATTATTATAATTTCCTAGTGGGAACATGAGTGTCAACTTTTATTTTACTTATGGTAATAAAAAATAAAAAAGTAAAACAAATAATTATTATAATAATGATTAAAATAAAAAGTATTACTAAAATTTGTTTAAAATTATGAAAGACACGTCTATAAAAAACATATACAAAAATAATCCAATTTTATTATGGGTATTTCATAGAGTAAAATTGTAAGGAAATGTATAAAAAAAACAGCTACAAAGACCATCTCTTTTAATAATGGTATAAATTATTATTGTTTAATAGTAAAGTTAGGCCTATAATATTTTTGGCTGTTTTTTAATTTGATTCTATTTTAAATTTTTTAATTGAGAATAGATTTTAGTGAGAATTAAGTAATTATAATTTGTAAATAAGTTGATAAATTTAAGATTTATTAAAGACTACCATCTAGTCAGTTTTTATAATTCTTTATGAATAAATATAATTTAGTTATGTATCTTTTTTTAACATATGAGTTTTGGTCTAATCACCCATATTTTTGTATTTTTTTTCTTTTCTTTAACAATAATTCTTAAAATTCTAAAATCTAATGTAATATTATTATAAGATACAGAGAGTGACGAAAATCCATTGTTTTCACATGATGTTAAGACTTTGTGTATTGATCCGTATGAATTTATTGGAATAAATACTACATTTTACAACTGAAGATGCAAGTATTTGTATCAATGTTTATGTTTGTATAGATGGCTACTCCATTTCCTAGCAATTAACAAAGCAAACAAGATTGCACAAGTAGAAGTATCATCTTGATTTATAGTTTGACATATTTACAATCCATGAATATTAACAACACACTCTTCATCTACTGAATGAAATAGGAGAAACGCTTGTTTGATTCTGTAAATGCTACATCACTGCAAACTGCAAGTCTTGAAGTTGACAAGATTATCTCTGCATTTTGTAAGATGAAGCCATGAAGGATGGGCAAAGGTAACCCTTTACTTAGACGAGTATTGGCATGCGGCAAGAAGACAGTTTCAATAAGTGTCCACACAACTGGCTGCAGTAGGAAATCACAACACACCCTTTATCAATGAGGCGTTATAAAATAAAATTTTCAGTCACTATTATGCGTCATACACAACATAAAGGCACCTGAATGAGGTACATCCGCAGGTTGCCAATTTTGCTCCATTTCAATGACATTTGAAAGTCATTCAATCTGACAGCACCAACGAGGTTGTTTCCACTGATTTTGAACACACCTGTACCTTGAATCACCTGTGGAAACAGGATGTAATATAGCAATAATGGTCATCCTTGTAACGGATCAATATATTTACAAAAACAAACAAGGACCTCAGCAGCTGTTAGTCAGAGGATTTGGTCATGAAGGGTGGCACTGCTCCAATGCCATTTTTAAATGATAAAAGGTTAGGGGGAAAAGGAGAGAAGGGATTCTGAATAATTGGCATTTGATGAAAATATGACATGTTATGCCATGAGATGCAAAGCACTAATACCCATTTGTTCTTAATAATTCAGCAGAGTATAACTAGTATATGCCGATTGCTGCTCAAGTAAGATCACTAATATCATAAGATTCTCAAAACAATGAGAGTTCTAATATTCCAACATAGTTTACTACTCAATCTTGGCTTTAGTTATTTTTAAGCTGGTTATTCTTTAATTATGTGTCACCTGTTCACCAGTGATTGAATACATAGATATAGTATCTGGATAAAATATATTCCGTGCACAGATACACAAAAACAAAGTAGTACCTTATTAATACTAATGAACCTATATAAGACTTTAGTAATTCATTGAATAACAATCAGTCCCAAAATCACTACCAAAGTAAACTGGTCAAATGATTGGTTCTTTAAACTCAGTCTTTCTAGATGCTAGTCTGAGGTATAGAAAACCAAAATGTATTCTTACCAATTTGTCATTGTATTTGTATTTGAATCAACTAAAGCAATCATTGATAGCAATCCCTTAAACTGAGAAATATTCATGATTATCAAGGTTGTGTATCCCAGGGCAAACACAAATAGTTGCAGCCAAAAACATCCCAGGAAGATTGATTATCAAGGTTCAAAAATAAATTTTTCAGTACTCTAACAAGACTGCTATGTATTAGCTTCCTTTTATAGAAAAAAATTTATAAAAGAGAACTGCTCAAAGTTGTACAATTCAGCTTTTAGAATAGAAAAACGACTTATCTAATAGCTTTTATTGTATGCTGAACTCATTTTAATAGACACCAGCCATAGAATTTATCATGGAATAATATTTAGCAGACCAAGTAATATTTGGAATTGTGACGAATAAAAATACACAGATAAACTATGGCGATAAATGTAGTTAGTTTAATACTAATGATCTTACCAATGATATGCATGCCACTGGTATTACTTCGTCTTCTTCCAAAACATCAATTGTCATATCTGCAAATACATTGGCACCTGCTTTATGATTTGAAATCTCCACAACTGGAGGAGAAGATAAAGATATTTCCAAGTTCATGTCATGATTTGGGTATTTCTTGTACAGCTGAGGAATAATAAATCTCCATCCTGCAGTGTTCAATAGAGATTGATCTGGTATTTGGTCTACAATCCAGTGCATAAATTTTGCCTGAACAGAGTAAGCAATTTCTTTGATGCCAATCCAATGATACAAAACAAAGAATATTTTAAGAAAATATATGATTTAAGATCATAACCAAACATCTAAACTTACATCATAATATAGGGCTGATGCGGAGTTAAAAACAGCCTCATCTAAAGTGATTCCCATCATTTTTGATGAATTTGTGCATAGAATTGGAAGTTTCAAAATTTTGTTGTAGAGGTCAAGAATAGGTAGGGAAGGATTTCTTTCTATAAATAACCCATTGGTTTCAAATCCAACAGATGAATCACTTAATAAAACATCATTCACAAAAGTTACATTCAGAGAAGTGTGGTCATCAACCGGGACTTCCTTTGGAAGACTTTTCAAATATGAGTCTAGTCTTGAAATCCCTTTTGTAAGTTTCTTGGTGATGGCATTTTCAACTGCTGAACCAATTTTCTCTTCAAAGGCATCAACTATCCTGTTAGATATGAAGCAAAATTAAAAGTAAAAAAACCATAGAATCATTTTATGCCAGATAAAGTTGACAATGGAATGTGTGAATAGGTGATGACAAAAACTAAATCTGCTGGAAAACTTCAAATAACAATATTTCATAAAACATTAACTACAACAACATACAGTGTATATTCACCATATTTTAAATAATATCATGTTAGAGTATGGTTTCACCAGACTAGCTGGAAAATTTGGAAACTAAAAGAGAAGGAGATGGAGATGGAGTGGGGAATGATCAGTGGGAAGAAGTCACAATTGTGGAATTTTATATGCACAGTATTATGTCATTTACTTAGAGGATTTCCAAGTAGTAGTATTAGTAGATTGTGGTGCTATGCACAATTTCATATCCACTCAGTTGGTAGAAGAATTGAAACTCCCATAACAGAAACCCCCTCTTATTTTGTAGAAGTAGGGAAAGGGAGTCAGATATGATGCAAGGGTGTATCCTGTGAGTCGCTAAGTATGCAAATCCACCAAACCTTTTTCTATTTAGACTCGTTAGAAGGGTTGGTTGAAATAAGAGCCATTTTGAAGACTTGACAGTGAAGATCAAGGTTGGTGGACAGAATGAAGTACTCATAGGATAACCTCTATTATTAACTGGGTCAGCAGCTCCACTTAAGTCTACGATGAATGCTCTACAAGACTAGGGACATAATTTTGTAATTGGTTTCCATTCCATAACTGAGTCTGCTGGAGGAAAAGAGGAGATTTCCAACAGTTGTTGCAGAGGTTCTACACAAATTTGAGAATCTTGATGAAGCATCAGTAGGTTTGCTTCCTACTAGAATAGAAGGCATGATCATGATGACACACACCTCAAAGAAGGAACCGCCATTCCAAATATTTAACCATTTAGGTATCCCCCATTATCAAAAGTCAGAAATGTGCTAGTTAAGGAATGTTTGCAACTGGTATAATCGAACATAATATTAGCTCTTATCCCAACTCTACTATGTTAGTTAAGAAAAAGGATGAAGGACCAAGATTTTGTGTAGACTACAGGGCTTTGAATAAAATTATAATACTCAGCAAGTTTCCAATCCTTGTCATAGATGATTAGGGAGAGATAAGGTGTTTTCCAAAATTGGATCTGAAGCCTGGTTAACATCAAATTAGAATGTGGAAAAAGGATATTGAGAAGACCACCTTTCATACACAAGGGGAAATATGAGTTCCTTCCTTGTGAAACCTTTTGGAGTCAGACACCCCTCTTCAAATGGTTCTTCATGAATGAAATTATCAAACGATTCTTGAGGAACCATATACCTGTTGTCTTCAATGATATTTTGATTTACAGACAAAACATGGAGACGCATGTCATTCATTTGAGCCAGGTTCTACAAATATTACAGCAACATGACAAGAAAAATTAGTCTTGGACAGCTTCGTCTGGAGTATTTGGGATTCATAATCTCTGGAAACAGAGTTGCTACTGATCTGAAGAAGTTGGAGGTCAAGTGGTCGTGGTCTATGGCGAGAGACATCCGAGGTTTGAGGGGTTTCCTTGGCATGACAGGTCACTATACAATTTTTCAGAAAATCCCCAAACATTTGACTTAACATACAAAGAAAGATAGATTCCATGGAGGAAAGCAGGCACAAGAAGTGTTCCAGCATCTTAAAAAAGTTATCATGGTAACATTTCCCACTTAGCAGTCCCCGAATTCACCAAACCTAATTATTGAGACAGATGCTTCGGAAAAAAGGTTAAGAGATGTTTTATTACAAGAGGGAAAACCATGAGCTTTTTTGGAGTACATCTTTATCTGATTGGCTAGACATTTTACACGGTTAGGAGGACAAGCTTCACATTGATTCAATACATATGTCATACCCACATGAGCACCAAATAGCTAAGTACAGTATAGTAGATACTATACTACGGGGTTAGCCATTTGATCATGAGGTTTACTCTATCCCTAGTTTTATCTTGTCCAGTGAGACTGCTTGTATTGGTGCTGCTGCATACTAGTAGAGTGTGTAACTGGTAAGTGCTAAAATATAAATTCATAACAAAGTGGTTGGTTATGACTTTTCTAGACGAACAAATACTGTATTAGTGCTGCATGGGAAAACTCCTATATGCAAGAAATATGGAACGCAAACATTAATAAGGAAAAGTAAGGGACAGTTTTCTTTGAGTAAATGTTTTCTGTTTTCTTTTCTTATTTTTGCTCTAATTACAAAATGGCACCACATTTTGATTTAGTTTTCTGTCTTCAAATAGAAAATGAAAATAAAAAATATTATATTTTTAAAGAAAACATGCAATAAGGCATCTAAGCTTAAAGGAGGAAGGATAAGCAGCTAGCAGCATAAGTTCTATAATGCTACAAAAAATACGTTCCTTTGTGAGCTAGAATCTAACATGGACATTTACATACCCTTGATAAAGCCAAGATGCACCTCCATCCAATTTTATTGAAATATCTTTAACATTAGACCCGCAGTCCTTGAGTTTCAGCTTCAAAGACCCTTCTTGGTTCTCCAAACCCAATGTAAGTCCTACTTCCATGCCTTTAACCTTTCCAGCAGTAGCACTAATCAAATTCCTTTCTGATTTCAGCCGTGAAGAACAGATAGAAACAGAAATAATAGTAAAAAAAACAGACATCATTTTAAGTCCATGCAAACAATATAAGAATATAAACTTTTCACAAAATAAGTAAAGCAAGGGTACCACATAAATTGCATACTGCATGCCATAGCACAGTTTATAATTAAACAGGTTAACATTGCTAGATACCAAAACCCACGACTGAAAATGATACCGTATCCTTCAAATCACAAAGCACACAGAAAACTAGTTATCAAGAATCCCATTTCCAACAAACCTCTCTTTAAATTCCAAACAACAAGCAACAAGTAAACCAAAGAACTCCCCTCCGCCCACTATAGAGAGACGTTTCAAATAACAACTAACATAACACAATTTTGTTACTTACACAAAACGTAATTGCACACACACATGCATTAAATTGTCAACTAATCAGAAACCATCATAGATATAACTTTCAAAATAGTTGTTATGAAGCCCAACAAACTTAACAGGACAATCTATAATCTGAAGACAGTATATAATCAATTAAATTCTCGCTATGTATAAAGATATAAACAAAACAAAGGATCAATTTCTTACCTGAACTTCTGCTCTACCTTTGTCCGAGATCTCAACAGGCACAAGCCATGTGCTATAAGAATAATACCAATTCATACTCAAATTACAAGTAACCCCAGAAGCTGTGATGGAAATTCCAGTCTCCCCTGGCTTTACATGCGAGGAAGGAACATAGATATGATAAATTGTGATGTTGGAGAGCACCATGTAGACATTACCCACAATTGGGATTTTCGTAGTCTTTTCAATATTTGGCAATTGAAGTGAGATGAGTGAGGAAATTGCCTTATTCACCAGCAACTCCTTCACAAAGTCAAGGCCATTTTGGGTAATCGACAGGGATATAAAAGCTTCGTTTTGAGGATGAAATTGAGCATACCCATGATTCAAAGAAGAGACTATTAGAAGCAGAACAAGGAAAGGTGCCATTTTGATTTATTGTTTGGGAAAATTGGAGTTGATAAACTGTTGCAGAGACAAAGATAACATAGGGAAAGTCGAACACCAAGAAATCTTTCCAAGGACACAGAAACACTGTTAATGGACATGAAAAGTCCAATTTGCCCATTCTGATTTGGAGTTCATCAAATTGAATAATAAATAAATACCGACTAATTCTGAAAGATATTATTTATTTATATGAAAAAAGTTTGGTATCATTCTCTGACAAAAATAAACAATTTCCGAGAAACTGATTCTGTTCAAAATAGTATAGAATTATTCTGAGTATTTAATATATTTGTATATTTAAGAATTCAATTTAAAATTATATTAGTTAAACTAAAATACTTTGAAAATTGACTCTAACGGTTCAAAATTTATCAATACCATCTATTTACTCATATAATAGTTAGTTAGAACAAATATACGCATATTTTGTAATTATGTATCTTCTTCTTATCATAATTAAATATGTAGAGTCTAATTCTTGGATTTTCCTTTTTGTGTTTCCTTGTGTTTACACATAAACTATTCAATATATTCTTTCTCTTTCGTTATCACCATTATTTTCTTCTTGAGTTCCTCCAACTAACTTCTTATAAATTGATATCAATTTGATTTGATTTGTTATTTTTCAGAGTAAGATGACAAATTCTACATGCAATGCAAAATTAGTTGGGTCACTGCAGTGTACCCTTAAGAATTCTTTGAAAGATTCCATTCAAGAAATTATCACCTAGTTTTCTTTTGAATTGAATTCTAACCCTAACATAGATGTTCCTCGCCCAGTCCCATATTCTTGCAGCACAAGATTAGCAAGAATAGATTTTCCAAGATTTAATGGTGACAATGTGGATCAGTGGATTTATCAGTGTGAGAATTTCTTATTGATTGATCATACACCTGAAGATGTTCACGTGCAGTTGGCGATAATGCAGCATCCAGAAGGTCGTGAGAGAAAGGTTTGGTGATGTTTGTGTAGACCTCGTGGCCGATTTGATGAAACTCAAGAGAGATTATGATAACAATATACCTTTTTAAGTTGTTTTCTTGAGATTAATGTATCGTATTGAGGAATGTGTATTTAAACAGACTTTTGATTTGCGAGATTATATTGATGATGTTAAACTTTTTCGACTTCTCACCAAGAAGAAAGACATCTTAGGACGGAAGTTTTCCTACTTTCTGGTGTTATAAAATTTCTTGACATACCTAAATACGATTTGCTCATTTCGAATGTTAACACCTGCCTATATGAGTGAAAGACAGTCCAATAATGTTTGCTACTTTTGTGATGAAACATACACTCCAAAACATATTCTGATACAAAAAAAGTTATAGGTTGGTGTTTTGGAAATTGCAGATAAAGATGACTATGATGATATTATAAATTCTGATAAGTTTGGGGACCATGGGCATGAACCACAAATATCAGTGAGTGCTTTTACGGGAGTGACCAATTTTCGCACATTGAGGATTTACACGGTATTTTGACAAACACCCTCTGCATATTTTATGGACAGCGACAACACTCATAATTTCTTGGATATGAAAATTACCAAGAAGTTTGGCTGCCTGATTGAGGAACATGAACCTTGCTGGTTACAGTTGCAGATGGCGCAAAAAATTCAATTTCTTCTATGGTTAGAAATGTTTCATGGCGTATACAATAAACAACATTTACTTTTAATGTTTTCTTTTACTTTCAATAGGTTGTTGTTATAACATTCAGAAATTATAATATATTTTACGGTTATACAAATTTCTCTTAATATAAATCTAAAAAGTAATAGACTATTTAATAGGTTTTAAATCATAAAACCATCTACTAATGATAAAAGAAGAGTTGAGTATTAATATGACTTTAAATTAGACAGTTAAATTTGGACTAGATGATCAAACTTTGACTAGAGAGTCAAATTTAGATTAGATGAACAAACTTGAATAGTTAATCTTAAATCGAATTGTTTACACATCAATAAATGATAACCTTTAAATATCTAAATTAGAGTCTTTTATTGTATATAAGTGGGTGCAAACTTCAATTTTATGAGCAGGTTTTATGGGGTTGAGTTAGGCTTAAAGTCCACTTCTTAATATGGAATCATAGTCATTTTGAGTCTATCCTAGCGAGTGTTTGTTGGACTTATCAGGTCATCCGCCGCTATCGGACCACCCATAATATATAGTCTCACGCACGAGTTGGCAGTCTCAGCGTGAGAGGGTGTGTTGGAGATCCCACATCGACTAGAGATTATAGTCTTTCATTGTTGTATATAAGTGGGTGTAAACCTCAACCTCATAAGCCGGTTTTATGGAGTTGAGTTAAGCTTAAAGTCTCTTTATAGACTGTCTTTATAATAACCTTTAAATATCTAAATTAACAACACATTAGAGCTAAAAATTTAAACAAACTAACTAAGTTAAATCTATTTAAAAACGTGAAAATTATCCTATAATATAATAATAATAATAGATTATCTCTTAAGAAAAGAGATAAACATAAAAGATAAAAATCATCAAACATTTAATGTTAAAGTTAAAATAAACTTCACCATGCCACCTAAGTGTGTCACCCCATCTTTCACAAAATGAAAAAAAATAAAACTAGTCATTAAAATGTAATAGAATTGCAAACTAAACCATTGAAATAAAACTATAACTAATGATTACATCATGCCTTATAAATAGAGGGCCGAGTGCTTCTTCCTGCATCCACCCACTTTACTATCTCTTTGCTTCCTTTCACAGCAGCAGAAGGGTGCGGCGGCACCCACCCCTCCCATTCACGTTTTTTTTCTTCAAACGTCCAGTAGCCTCCATTCTCGTCCAGCAGCCTCCATTCTCGCCCAGCAGCTCCATCCTCGTCACCATTCACTTCCATTGTAACTCCAAGCATTGAGCCTCTTCATCCAAGGTTAGTTCTGGATTTTTTTTAAAGGAATTGTTTTAAAGCATGCACTGTTTTGTTCTGCATCACAGAGATCTCTAAAATCCGGTAGTGTGTAGTTAGGTTCCGTATTCAATAATCCGGTAGTGTTTTTCAATAGTTCCAAATCCGGTAGTCTTTTTTGAATAGTTCCGGATTACACAGGTTTCAGATTAAATAATCCGGTAGTCTTTTTGAATAGTTCCGGATTACATAGGTTTTCAGATTAAATAATTCGGTAGTGATTAATTAGTTATATAATCCGGTATATATTTTTTAATTGTTGGTTCCGGATTAGATAATCCGGTATGTATTTTTTAATTGTTGGTTCCGGATTAGATAATCCGGTATGTATTTTTTAATTGTTGGTTCTGGATTAGATAATCCGGTATGTGTTTTTTAATTGTTGGTTTCGGATTAGATAATCCGGTAGTATTAATTTTAGGCTAATCCGGTAATGACTTTTTTTGTAGTTTCACTTATGCAATTTTGTTTAGTTTATTTTGTTTCCAGTTGAAAAACTTTTTTTTAGATTATGTGCCATGGTTCACCTATGACAGATATGGCTAAAACAAGAGGTGGTGGATCTCAAGGTCATGATCGAACAAGACC
>Ga0123341_1002009_pt1 | contig 16217 bp, 8 predicted proteins | sample Turbeapinknodule_FD_89959 | JGI IMG/M metagenome (GOLD analysis project Ga0123341, IMG submission 89959) | Root nodule microbial communities of legume samples collected from Mexico - Turtle bean Mexico pink nodule | ecosystem: Host-associated > Plants > Roots > Nodule | place: Mexico: Nepantla...
ATGTTGAGGTTATTTAAAATTTCAATTAGTTAGGGATTTTTTTTAAGTCTTTTATTTATTTATTTTTAACTAATTATTTTAATCACTATTGACTTAAAATTAGTCGATTAATAAATTCAATACTATCAATCAAAAAGTAATTTTTATCAATAATTACCACAAAAATATTTAACTAGCATATAGGTCAGAAAAATAATCTTACTAATATCCATGAGAAATTTTAATTAACATTTTTCAAAAATAACCTCGTTAGTATTGGTAAAGAATTTTTTTGACTAATATTTAAGAAATAATCCCAACCTATTTTGGAAGCAATGTTAGTTGAAAATAACTCCAAGTAACATTGACTAAACATGACCTCAACTAACATTAACAAAAACAAAATCATATTTAATACTAACTTAGAAATTGTTAATATTGACCAAAATTAAGAAATAACTTTTGATAATTGTTACTGAAAAATAATTATGTTTACCTTCAATTAGTCAAAAAATAATGTGAAGCTTGTTATAATATTATAATGTTGATTGGATTGACTATGTATTTGAGTTGAAATAAAATTGATAAGAAAAATTAAACTTGTATATCTCTGACTTTGATTCATTGGACTAAACCACCTACCACTTCTTATTCAACCATGTCAAATATTTCAAAGGAAAGTGTTTATGAAAATTAGAAGTCAAAACTTCTGAAATGTTTACAAATTGTAGAACAGGTTTCCAGCTAATTTCTGTTTAAATTCCCCAACAATTCCATTGTATAAATAAATAATTTTTTTTTTTGTATGGCTTTGGACCCATATGGTGGTCATTTGGATTGAGAGTAATTATTTTTCTTTTTTTCAAAACAATTATTTTATTAAATAATTAAGGGGATTATTTGATAGTAAAAAATGGAATTTAACTATTGAGGAATTAGTTGTTAATGATAGTTAGATATGAGAAATGATATGTTGGTGAGTGATATCCTACTTGAATGAATCCTAAGTCTATTGATCTTCTTTTTAATTCTATATGTGTATTATATTAACTTACATTATATTTTATTTATTTCAATTAAAAAACCAATTATAATTAAAAAAATGGAACTTTGTGAATATAGATTAGCTCATTATATGCTGCTAAAGAGCTTTGGCAGGAATTTTGTGGATGGAACAAGAAATACATGTGTAACAGTCATTAATGTTAATTATGTAACCAGCAGAGACTTTTAAGTTATTGTTGTACAATTGTTTTTTGTTTCATATATTCTTTTAATGATTTTTTTGTAATGACTTCTAAAACACCACAATGATGAATTGCCATGGTCTAGATTTCTATTATGGTAGATGATCATAATATTGAAAGCATTAGACGATGAGTGTAAAACTAAAGGATGATTAGTTAGCCCATAAGAAATGATGATGTAGTGTAATGAAAGAACTGTTTCAACAAACATCACTTTTGTCATTCTTTATTTTGAATATATATGAGGTGAAAATGAATTACAGACTGCAACAATTGGTTTAAAGATTGTTTTGTTATGCATTTTTGACACTAAGGAAAGGAAAATATTTTGTGCTCTCTCCTTTTTGCTTCAAAAGGTACCATTGAGTTCATAACTTGACTTAAAGCATTCTTCTATTTGTACCAATCATTGCTTTTATAACAAAAGTTTGATTACAGAAGTCAATAAAAATGTTAATGCTGTAGCTTGTTTTCGAAAACCTTTTTGTACTTCGCAATGTATTATGTGAATTTTATAGTAATATTTTAAAAGTCGTTTTATACATAATTAATCGATAATGTGAAAAGTTTTAAGTTGACGGTGTGTACAAATGAAGTGTTATTGTATAAAAATAGATGATGGGTTGATTTATTTAAAATTATAAAAAGGGATTCTGGAATAAAATCATAAAAAAGAAAAGAGAAGAAAGGTATCTAATATTAAGTTTGTGAGGAGGATTGAATTCACACTCCTTACATATTTGCATCGGATATAATTAATATGAAACGTATTGAGGGACAAGAGAATAGTACTTGGGTTATAATTAAATTAAATATAAATATAATATAAAAATAGTTTTGTTTCTCATCCACGCGGAGTTTTTATTATACCTAAGAAAATGGTTTTGACTTGGTAGCCCTTTCTGGGAGAAAATATAAGGTTCAGAAAGAAAATAAATATGGAGGGAAGAACTCACCCTCATACTAAACTATTTCTTCTTTCTTCTTTCTTCTTTCTTCTTTCTTCTTCTTCTTTCTGCCCTAAACATAAAAACAAACTGAACTCAACTCTTCTTCCGTTGTGAAAAAGAAGCAGCAAACATGCCCGTGGCTCTTGCAAACCAGCTCACGGGTTTGACCTCGTTTGCTTCTTCCAATTTGCTTCTTCACAGTAATCCTATGTTGCTTCCTTTCCAGAACACAAGAAGGGGTACGAGGTTCAGAAAAACAGCAAGGTTTCCTGTGGCAGCTATCAGTCAGAATTTTATGAAGACCACCCTTAGAGTGCATGCAGAGAAGGCAGTGCAATTCAAGGTCAGAGCTGTGGTAACAGTGAGGAACAAGATCAGAGAGGATTTCAGAGAAACCATGCTGAAGCATTTGGACGCCATCAGTGATAGAATAGGAACAAGAAATGTTGTTCTGGAGCTTATCAGCAACGACATTGATCCAAGTAAGCCTATCACAATTACTTCCCACCTCTCTCTGCATAAAACACGATCATAGGAACTAGTATATAAAACTATAGCACTTCTTAGAAAACTCCTTTCTTCGATCAAATATTCTTTTTCTCCCATTTAACTGCTTGGCAATCATTGAATTTGTGCTTCTTAGAAACGAAATCGCCAAAGAAGAGCAACAAAGCAGCCCTAAAGGACTGGTCCAAGAAATCCAGTGTGAAAGCAGAGAGAGTTAATTATACAACCGAATTCATTGTGGACTCGAATTTTGGAGTCCCTGGAGCTATTGCTGTGACAAACAAACACCAAAGAGAGTTCTTCTTGGAAAGTATAGTGATCGAAGGGTTTGTGAGTGGAGCAGTTCATTTTCCCTGCAACTCATGGGTACAAGGAGAGAGAATATTCTTTTCTAACAAGGTAACCAACTTGGAAAGGTCAAAGCATTTTTAATTTTAAACTGCTAGTTATATTTCTTTAATGGTAACCAGTTGAACGTGCATTCCTTTTATTATTATCCAAAATTTTCAACTTTCAATTGTAGACTCAGCTGCTTTGGTATTATTTTACATCAAAGAAAAAGTCTTCCTCAATAATCACAAGTTGCAAATCGTAAACAAGCAGCCATAGATTATTATACCCGTAGAATGAGTTTTCAGAATTCTTATTGACCAATGCTGGGTTAATTTAAGCTCAACTACCGACAACATGGACGCTACCCAATTTAATACACCCACTCACTCACAGAAAGATAGAACTCGTAATTTATTGCGTACAAGTTGTTTGATATTTTATTCTGTTAATTAATCTAATTTATTTGGTCAGGCATATTTACCTTGTGACACACCTGGTGGGCTTAGAGTATTGAGGGAGAAGGAGTTGATAAGTCTTAGAGGTGATGGGAAAGGAGTTAGAAAATTGTCTGATAGAATATATGATTTCGACACATACAACGATTTGGGTAATCCAGATGCAGGAATTGAGCTTACCAGACCCATTCTTGGTGGAACCCAAAACCATCCATACCCAAGACGCTGTCGTACTGGTCGCGCCCCCACTGATACAGGTAACATCAACAACTCAATCACTATTTCTTTTCTAATTCTACATAAAATATATACTTTTCATTGTGTTGTGTTTTAACTTTTACGTACGTTGGCATAACACTGTAAATTGCGTGTTACAGATATGCATGCAGAGAGTCGTGTGGAGTTGCCACAGCCTATGTACGTACCAAGAGACGAGCAATTCGACGAGTCTAAACTGAACACATTCGTAATCAAGAGGCTCAAGGCAGTGCTGCATAACTTGATCCCTGGCCTTAAGGCTAGTCTTTCTGCTAATAACCATGACTTCAACAGATTTTCAGACTTTGACGACCTTTACAATGATGGCCAGTCCTTGCAAGATGACATTATAAAGAAAATCCCATTCTCACAAGTGGTCACAAAGATACAGCAATGCACCCAGGGACTTCTCAAGTATGACACTCCCAAAATTATTTCCAGTGAGTGTCCATTGCGTTTTCCTTCATAACTAAAGCTCCCTTTTTTACCTCTTTGCTGAAATATTTCAATTTTAGATTTCATTGGTTAGATAAGAGATATATGCCTACCCATTATAATCTGTTTAATTCTGTCTAAGATTGTTTCATTCATGCTATCGTTGATTATATTGTTTAGGATGTGGACTAATATATAATTGTTAATGTAACCAAGGTGATTAAACTAATGATCTGATGTGTTTATGATACAGAGGACAAGTTTGCCTGGCTTCGAGATGACGAATTCGCCAGGCAAGCAATAGCAGGAGTCAACCCTATTAACATTGAGCGGCTTCAAGTTTTCCCACCTGTCAGCAAACTTGACCCGGAAATTTATGGCCACCAAGAGTCTGCACTGAAAGAAGAGCATATTTTGGGACAACTTAATGGCGTGACCGTGCAAGAGGTACTCCTCAAAGTCCTCGATAAAATAACTAACAATGTTTTGTCGCCAAATTCCATGAGTTATCTTAAAACAATTGGGACCCTAACACTAAATTTTTTACTTCGAATTTGTCAGGCAATAGAGGCAAATAAGCTGTTTATGATAGATTATCACGATGTCTATGTTCCATTTGTTGACGGGATCAATGCCCTTGAAGGTAGAAAATCCTATGCTACCCGCACCATATTTTTCTTGACACCGCTTGGCACTCTGAAACCAATTGCTATAGAACTTAGCCTCGGACCAAGTTCGGGATCGAAACGCATAGTTACCCCTCCTGTGGATGCAACTACATATTGGAAGTGGCAGCTTGCCAAAGCTCATGTTTGTGCCAATGATGCTGGTGTGCACCAACTTGTTAACCATTGGTAAGCGAATCCGGAAGTGCTTCATATATTTTATTTAACTACAATTTGATTACATCTTGTTGGTTAAAAATAATTGTTTGGTAAACTGTATACAGGTTACGCACACATGCCTGCACGGAACCATTTATACTGTCTGCTCATAGACAATTAAGTGCAATGCATCCTGTTTTTAAGCTGTTGGATCCACACATGAGGTACACACTGGATATCAATGCTTTAGCTCGCCAGAAACTGATCAATGCTGATGGAATCATCGAGTCTAGTTTTACACCTGGGCGCTACTGCGCGGAGATCAGTTCTGCTGCATACAAGAACTTGTGGCGCTTTGACATGGAGGGCCTTCCCGCAGATCTCATACGCAGGTTAATTTTTTATTTTATAAAAACTTTCATGTTATGAAAGAACACACATTTTCTGAGTTGAACGAATCTTATAAATGAATCTGATTGCATGATTCATCCCTGCAGGGGAATGGCGGTACCTGACGCAACACAACCAAATGGTGTAAAGCTGGTAATAGAAGACTACCCGTACGCTGCGGATGGGCTTATGGTGTGGTCTGCAATTGAGAACTGGGTTGGCGCCTATGTGAAGCACTACTACGGCCATCCAAGCCAGATTTGCAACGACAGGGAGCTACAAGCATGGTACTCTGAGGCAATCAATGTGGGGCATGCTGATCTAAGGCATCAAAGGTGGTGGCCGACCTTGAATAGCAGTGAGGATCTTGTGTCTATACTTACCACCTTGATTTGGACGGTGTCCGCACAGCATGCAGCTATTAATTTTGGGCAGTACCCTTACGGAGGTTATGTGCCGAATCGTCCTCCGCTGATGAGAAGATTAATCCCAGAAGACGAAGAGGAAAAAAAGAGTGAAAAAAAAGCGAATTTCATGGCAGATCCAGAAAAGTATTTCCTAAATGCGCTGCCCAGCTTGTTACAAGCTACAAAGTATATGGCCATAGTTGACACACTCTCTACACACTCACCTGACGAGGAGTATTTGGGGGAGCGGCATCAGTCATCGATATGGTCAGGTGATGCAGAGATGATCGAGGCATTCTACAGATTCTCGGGAGAAATGAGAGGGATAGAAAAGGAGATTGAGCGAAGGAACTCTGATCCAACACTCGGGAACCGGTGTGGCCCAGGGGTTTTACCTTACGAGTTACTTGCACCTACTTCTCCACCCGGCGTTACATGCAGAGGGATTCCTAATAGTGTCTCCACCTAAAAACCAAAACCAAAAACCTCACTTTTCTCATATCTAGCTTAGATCACTAATTCACGGAAACAACTTTACTGTGAATGTGATTGTAATTATGAACTTGTATCTACTGTCATATATATTCATTCCCTCAAATGAATTTTATTAAATAAATCATTTTTTAATTTCTCTGATATTCCTTCTCCCCTCCTTTCTCCGTGTTGCAATTGAGAGGTTGAAGTTATTTATAGACAAAAAAACACTATAAATTAAATCATACATACTTACGAATAATAACAATCTTCTCAATCTATTCAAATAAAAATATTTATGCGACAAATGTAGTTTTTAAATATATATGGGCAGAAATGTGATTGTAATTAGGGAGTAAACAGAATAGGAAAACCAAAATTTGAACCTCATATTGACAAGCTTGAAACCGATGGGTGGAGGTGGAGTGTTAATGTTAAGAGAATAGGAAAAATTTACAAATGTGGGACAAAAAGAATAAAGAGCTGGGTGGTGAGGTTGCATGAGGAAGACGTCAAAGCTATATACACAACTCTGCAGAGTGCCCCACCGTTTCATCACCTCACTATTGAGGGCCAACATTTACTGGTCATTCAAAAATTAAATCAAACTTGATTTCATCAAAAACAAATCGTAACTACCTTCTGTAGAAAGAAATCAAACCCCAAACTAGGAGACGGCCAAAAAACAAAGCCATATTTATATATATAGGAAGAGGCCTCGCTAATTTTTCCAATACAAGTGTATGCTATCTGAATACAAGGCTTCCATTCTGCTGTAGTCTCAAATTTTCCACTACTGACTGGTAGAAAGATTTTAGTGCCTTTAAATCTCCACTCTGCACAAAAATATCGTTGTATTTAGCCCACCACAACACATATTCATCGCCTGATTCACCTATAAAAAACACGCACTACTACTACTATTCATATTTTACTTTGCAAGAGACATTACGGACCATAACTAATCTTTTCATCAAATTACTCACAACATAACCATGGCAGATAAGAAGTTCCAGGATGTTATATTGGGAAAAAAGAATTGCATTGTTTCAGAAGGACGATACTCTAAACATTTCATCGCCATAAACTTTTTTTACCTGCAACTTTTGACGATATTGCTCTGCCAGATCTTGTGGGCACTGTGCAGAGGATAATCCTTTTGATACAAAATGAACGAGAAAATCATCCCCAAATTTCTCATACATTACCTTCTGTGCCAGCACAATTTCTCCAAACAAAACAAACTGTACCGAAAATTGAAAATAGAAGGAAGAAGAATGAGTACTAAAAATTGGCATAAACCGTCAAAACACAAGGATAAGAAATTTAGCTTTCTTAGGTATAACTTAATTAAATATACAAATATTTTAAATATATTTTCCAAAATAACAAACACCAAAAACCATATACTAGTATCTTTCAATTACACCCTGATAATTGTTCATGCCATCACACAATTTTTCCCTCTTTTTTCTTTTTCAGCTAAAGAAATTTCCTTCAAACAAACCAAACACAGGGAACTCATTAGACAAGCCAAAGAATCTGTGTTTGGTTCAACTTATTTTGCAAAAATATTAGCTTATTTTTTCTTACTATCTAATCAGAGCTTTTGATCTAGAACAACAGTTTCAAACATGCACTTAGTTCATAGCAAATCTAAGATCAGGTCAGGAGACACCCTTGAATATACAATCATTTTTAAACAAATAAACAACCATAAGACTAAGGACAACGGATTAGATAAATTTTATTCCAAATTATAATGGATAATATAAAAAAATCATTAATCCATTTTGATCCATCAAAAATTTAATTAAAAAATCTTATTCATCCTGACCTAATTTATAAAAAAATCCATTTCAATCTATCCATTAACAATTTTTTCATGGATACAATCCATCCATAAAAAATAATCTAGACATCTATATAATAAACTCCAGTTACAAACCATAAAAATAATTCTTTAGATTATCACATTTAGACATTTCCAGATTCTAAAATCAAGAGGCATACTCTCTAGTTGAAAATATTTCAATTCTATAATTATGTAACTTGAGCCCCCTTATATTCATGATCCTCCTGTTATTACTTCAAATACAACCATTATTTAGAGTGTTCACTTGTACCCGCATCATTGTTTTTGTTGTACATGTCAAATAAATTTTTAAATTCTGCTTGGGAGCTTTTTTCTTGAACTTCCTCAAATAACATCCATTTTATTAGAGAAACAAACAAGCAAATAGTTTTCTTCAAGGGACAAAAAATGAGACCACAAACTCTTCTGTTATGCAATATAAACAATCGTATAACATGTAGCCAAAGTGAGGACCAGACATATACGCAATGATTTTCAATAGTAGTATCATACCACTTGAAAGAAACAAAGTGGCTAAAAGAATATAAAACAATAATCCATGTATCTTACAGTATTTGCATCATGAAACTCAAAAGATCTGTCCAGCACACTGTAGAAACAGCAGTTTGTAGCAAATGCTTCAATCACAAAACTTCGGAAACCAGGAACCTGTAGACCATTAGACATTTAGGAAAAAAATATCAAAAAATGAGATAACTAGAAGTGAGTAGAATATACCTTTTCCTCGTAAGGCTGGGCACACCAATCTTTAATTAATCTAATAAAAATCTGTACACATGCCTAAATTGCAAAAAAAAGAAGTATGATTTAGAATGTATGTTTTGTCAAAAAAACTGATCCAGGAAAAATAATGACTAAGTTGAATAAATAGAAAAAACTACACATACTTTTCTTACAAGGATATCCTTATGATTACAAGAAGAGAACAAAAGCAACTGCATCACTGGATCCAGGTATGCTTTACATTTTGGGACAAGAAATACAGGAGACAGGTCATGGGTAGTAATCACATGAAGAAATGTATACAATGTTCGCTGAAGTTCTTGCAATTCACGAACTTCCTGAAAAAGGAACACAATAATGATAATCTTATAATCATTTACGTATATTTGAGAGGGTTTATAAGCAGAGAATATGCTAGATGGTAACACTAAAGATGCTTTTCTACAATGGATTTCACATTTGAAACAATTAAGTAATGAACTAAGAAAAAAATTCACTTCATATGAATATGACACAGCACAGCCATATATGACACAGCACAGCGACTAAGTACCAGAATAGATAAGTAGTGTCATTGTTTCTATTGGAAAGTTGCTCTAATTGCGGACCCTTAAGCTCACCCTTAGTTGTGATCACTAGCTGCCTTAATTGAATCCTCAAGGGTGGTATTTAGTTCCAAAGCAAGACACATGACTTAAATAGGTATAGGAAAGACAGACATTGAGTTTGAAACCCTACATTTCTATGATAACAAGGATGTTTTATTTATATTGAGAAAATGAAATCAACACAATAAAGGAGATTTAATATTCTCTAATAAATATCCTCTAATAATAAAGTTATAATGCAGGAATAAATAAAACGTTCCTAATAATACATACACAGTCTAAATATTCTTGATTATAGAAGATCTGCTCCTTTCTATAATTATAAATCATAGAACTCCTAAAACTAGGGCAAATCTTACCTTATAGGTCAATTTTGAAGGATTGTTGGACACTAAGTCCAAGTTCTAAAAAATTCCTTAACCTAAGGTTCGTCAGATAGTCATATTGTAGCTCCAAAACTTGTAGAAAGTAAAAAAAAACATAGAGAAGTGAACATTTGACAAAAGAACAAAAACCAAAGCATAATTATTATCACATAGCACAAGCTCAAACTTCTTAAAATTTGAAGAACAAAACAATCAAATCATAAAGAGAAATCATATAAAAAAGGTAACTTAAAACAAGTACCAGAAGAGAAGGAAAAATATATCCCAGTTATTTATTAGAAAACTGCACCAACATTTTCATACCTCAGTGATTGCATCAGGACCAGTAGAAGGTAACCCATTTCTAGGAATAACACTGAATATCCGCTCAGCAACAGCTGGAAATATTTGCTCCAAAATGTCACGCACCAAAGTATTGAACTTGCAGATAAGTTGATTGAGTAACAAAAGAAAACAAACCATTTGCTTTGGCTGCAATAAAACGTAAACAACATATTACACAGTTTTATCTTTCAACCAAACCAAATGAAACAACCAACTTCAGGTGCAAACATGTATTGAATTTTGGGGTTTTTGCTATAGAGGGAGAAGACAGAAATTACATTACTCAAATATTGATAATTTCGTATGAATAGATATTTTGGATATTTCCATATATTCTAACAGTCAACCTTAAGTTTGATACAAAAAACCCTTTGGCAAAATATACTAAATCATACAATGAGACTATAGAATGCTAGTACAAAGATGGTTCTTAGGGACTGCCCCAGGACCAGCCAAAACTTCAAGTTAATCTGCATGAGCCAGGACTATTTTTTAAAGGTTGTTTCATCAGGATTCCCTAGGAAGACTACAAAGATGTATATTTAGACATGCCAGTAAATCTGTATGGCAGAGATCAAAATTTGAAGAGAAACTCAGCCAGAATATATTTAAACGTGCCAGTAAAATGCATGTTGAAGACGTCACAGCAGTGGACAAAAGCAGTTAAGAAAATGGTTGGAAACAATGGTCAAGTACTACAAAGTACAGCTTTAACAATGGAAACAATGCTAGTACGACTTGATGGAGGACATTATAGTGGTGATTATGAAAATGGTTGCAATGAACAAAGACAACTAAATTGAAAGAACAACCATGAAAACAAAGTAGAATTCCAGCATTGGAAGATTTCTACAGTGGACTGATAACAGCACAGCTCTAGAGATGGTACTGTTACTATATTGAAATTACAAGGTTTTAAGCATAGAAGGAAGAGGAAATAAGGGAATGAACAATCTGAATTTGATATTGATTTGATTATATGTTCATAAAACCTAAAGCACTAAGTTTTATAGATAAAAGTTATAATCAAGAAAATAAAGTAACAAACCAATCCTAAACAATAATGGCAAAAAGGGAATCTAATCTGAAGTATAATTTAAGATAATCTAGATATTATAAGGTATTTTGGACATTTCACATATTCTAACATTTCAAATAGGATCAAAGTCAATGTATGATGCACAAATAAGATACTATCCATATGAAGTTATGATTATTCTAAATAAGTACATATATAGGACACGACACCTGTAAAATACATCCCTAGATAAGTATAGAAGTTCACAAAACATAATAAATATATAATTGCAAATTCTCAAATCCAAATAAAGAACATATTTCCAGGACATTATTAAATAAAAGTTATAAATCATTGCAACCTTAAATCATTTCCCATTGTCTACAAATAAAAATAGTATCAAACTCATTCCCTTCTTGAAATTATTCATAAATAGGACATTTTCCATTTTTGGTTCATTAAGGGACAATGCTACTATGTTTTTATATCATAACATACAATCTTTTCCCATCCTTTAAAGAGCCCATACCCCTGTAGTCCCTACTCGTACCATTTTGAATTTATGTTGGCACTAAAAGGGATTAAAATGAATTATGTAGGATTAAAAGGTATTTAAACTAAGGGTTTTTTATAGAACTAAAAGGGGAAATTTTTTTGCAACTATATTGGACCAAATGAATAATTAAACCAAAAATCTACCAAAGATGACAAAATATGACAGACAGTCAGACACCCTGCAGTTAGAGGAAAGGAATATTCTCAAATACCAGAAAGAATTCAAGATGGAATAAAGTAGCAGCGAGGTTACAGCAATATCCGTGCAACATACTAGAATACCAGGTTTAATTATCATATTCATATGCATATCGATCCTAATGAGATCATATATCAAAATGTTCCAATCATGGGAAGATAACATGTGAGGAATATTATTCTCAATGTCATCACATTCCAATGCAAGAAATCTTCAACACACCAACAACAAAATGCAAGGAAATGCATTTATATATAGAAATTTAAAAAGATTTAAGTTAAAGAAATTAGAGATAATACGCACTTCAATTTCTTCAAGTAACTGCTCCAATGCCTTTGGAAGGTAAGGAAAGACAGATGCTCCTAGTGTATCCACCATACGATGTATAAAAGAAGTGACCTACATACCATATATGGATATTACATAAAAATTTACAGATCTATTTTAAGCAAACAGTTTTTTAATCACTAAATCTAATTCATACCTTGTTTCGCAGAGGCTCTACTTTTGGAAATGTAACAAGAACTCGAAGAAGTACATCCAGTGTCTACATAGAAGACAAAATTACAAGATTTAGCAAAACAAAAAGATTAAGAAACCAAACACAAGTTTAATAAAAATAGACACAGACTTGAAAAATTATCAATCACACAAAGCATTATGAAAAGATGGATTCTATACATTATATAGCAAAATTTCCATCATTTTCATCTATAAGATTTGTCAAAACCGTGATGCTCACTTTTAGGAAGTTTTTTTTATTTTATCCTTGCTATAATTTTTTTCTTTATTACATGTGAATCTTGCTATTAATATTAGGATTATGTATTTAAAAACAATCCAATAATTACAGGGATTTGTTTTCTTAGAATTATCTCTCTATATTTCCTAAAATAACCAGCAGGCTCACGTATTTATGGTCCAATGGCCTCTTAAATTGATATGTAGAAGAAATATATTATTCTTTCTAAATTGGCGAAGATTGTAATGAGACTATTTTCTAAAGCTTAAAACAAAAAAACAGAGAAAAACTATACATCTGATAAACCATATACAACTCCAGAGAACTTAAACCAACAATTTTGAAAATACGAACCTGCTTAAACATGAGGCCAATTGCTGGGCGACTAGCAGTTACAAGACGCTCACTAAAGCCCTATATCATGTAAAAAATAGTATGAATGGAGGGAAAACAAAACAGTTGATGTATTTTCCACTACTACCCTGTAAACTTCAAATAAAGACAAACAAACAAAATGTAAATCTTTTTATCACTAATTTATTGAGTTTTGAGACTTCTATAATATATAAAAGTTGGGGAAAGTAGAAGTCTAAATTAGAAAAAGCACCTTACTGAGAGAATTAATTGCCATGATAATTTGCTGGATTACAGCAATTTTGGCATTAGCCTCCTCAACATTCAATAACTTGGCATTTATAAGCAATGCCTCAACCTGTATTAACCGAGGATAGGAAATTATATGCACCAAATACCAACCACAATAATCTCAAAAGAAGAAATGCTTCTGGAAACAAGGGTACAAATAACTTTATGAAGTATCTTGCGATCTTTTGTTATTTTTTTTGGATTAGAAAGTCTCTTGCATTTTAAGTAAAAAACAACCTGCTGACAAAGAGGACTGAGCAAAGAAGAAAGATAATCAGATTGCTTTTCAGGCTGGACATCTTCTGTTCCAATCAATAAACCAATTGCCTGTCAAAGGACCTCAATGCATATAAGAGAAGAAAAATAACAAAAAAATTCACAGAAATGTCCATAATCCTGAAACATTGGGAGAATACCTCAAAAATGTGGCTACCATCTTCCGACCCTGAAAGCTCTTCTGCCGTATAATTCATAATAGTGAATTGGGCAACAGTGTCTTGCAGGCTCTGAATTTAACAGAACATTTTAAAGAATCGAGAAGACAGGCGGTGGAAGTAACCAATCACACAATCCACCCATGCACATCAAGGCCAGACAAAAAGTGCAAGTTAGGAATAGTTTATATATAATTTTGTTTATATATTATAATGCTGAGTGAGTACATTTAAAAAAACAGAAAAACATGAAATAGGGATGGATTATATAATTGCTACCTGCAAAATAGTCTCTATAAAAGGCACCAACTTCATCTTCAGCAATTTTACAACCCTCATAAACAAATAACTGGCTCTACGACTTACATTGATGTTTGAATGATGTATGCCTCTTTCATCAAGAAAGGCAGCCAGAACCATTGGAATATATTGAGTATTATCCTGAATAAACTTAACATATCTTGTCACTGTCTCCAAGTAAACAAGGGCAACAAGCCTATTAGAGTGACAAGGAAACTTTGTAGATAGAAGCATAAGCACCAGCTCACTCAACAATCCACTCCCAGTTTTCATGGCTTCCTCACTTATGGATTCTCCAAGTGCATATAAAAGAGAAAGTGCACCTTCCACCTCCTCCACATTGCTATTTGAAGATCTAGAAACAGCACTTGCCAACGAATTTCTAATAAACATCTGAGTTACATCAGGTGCTACACGACCCACAGTGCGAAGAAGAACAAACAAATCCTTTCTGAACTCTACCATCCTATCCTCCTCCTCTTTACCAATTTTGTCCATCACATCAAGATTAGCACGGTATGCTTGGTTATAACGGATTAGCACAAGGATAACTTCCAATATCTGCCCAAGATGAAGTAGCTGTTTCTCCCGCAAAGGAGAAAAGCTCTTCAAAATGGAAACATAACCTGAAAGAAATTGAATAATGTTGAATGTAGAATCTACCTCAAAATTCTTCATTACATAGAAAATGGAGGGTAAAACTTCACTCAAAAGCTCCATAGAGATTCCTTTAGCATCCTCAGAATTTATGCGTTTGAAGCAATCCAAGGCCTCTACAGCATACCCAGTAAGCAATGCAGCTACATCAGAGACCAGCTCGGCATCATCATTCTCGGTCACTAACCTAACTACACGACTAATATGAAGGCTTTGCAACAACGACAGTTTGGATTGGGGCTCCATTCGCTTAGAAACAACTGCCGACAAGCATCTGACTGCAGCACCGCGAAGCTGATCAGACAGAGAACCAACCAAAATCAAATCAAACAACAAAGGGATAAAAGCATCATTGACTATCAACCCAATGTCTATCCAAGAAATATATCTCCTCATGGAGTCTAACACACTAGTGCATAGTTCTTGATCAGAATTCCGGTACATGGAAACAATGTCATACCAAGCCCTGACTATCTGAGAGACACACTGCTGTCTCATTGCATCTTTAATCCGGCTCGCAACAGTCAACTCCTCCTGGGTTCTAGGGTAGTCCAAACTAATCAATTCATCATCCAGGGCATTCAAAACTCGACAGAACATGTCTATGACCACGTTTCCCTTGTTCAAGTGTGGAAAAAAATCAACAAAGACGGAGGACCAAACCAAAGGGTAATCGAAGTAAATCAAAGTTATCAAAACCTGTGCAAGTTTGTTCTTTATAAAGGCAGGGCCTTCCAAAACCCTTGTGAGGTTCTTGCCTTCGAGGCACACAATTGAAAAGACGGAGCCCCTGATCATGTGCCTTTCATCTGGGGTCATTGTCAAGTACCGGGTTCGAATGACTTCATGTAAGGTCTGTAGGCACCAAAACTGGACTTGAACAAGATTAGAAAAGCATAATTTTTCAATGCAAAGTCTACAAATTGATGGCTTCTCCTTAATAGAGTTACAGTAAAGTTTGGCTTGTTTCTTCAAGTCATCGTCAAGGGCACCAGATTCATCAAACATAATAAGAATCCCTTTCTCGAGATCATCCATGGTGTTGTTCTAAAGAGTGGAGTTGTGGGGTGTGGAAGGATGGGTCTCGGCAAGGGCAGGTTTTGAGTTACGGATCAATCAATGGAGGAAGAACCTAATAACATAAATATGGGTTATGGGTTAGGGTAGGGTTTTTCCTTCGCTTCTGTCCCTTTCTCTCTGTGTCTGCTGTTCAAGGTTTTGTTTTTCTTAACACTAATGGGAGGGATTTGGATTGCCGTTTAACTTTTGATTTTTTTCTATAACCAAAAAATCTATTACGTTTTCTTTTCTCTTTTCTTTTTTTATTTATTTATGATTCTATTATTTAGTGATAATATCTTTTTACTTTTTATATTTTAACAGCTCCTCCCCCTTATATTTTATATTCTTAACACACATTTTTTGTTTAAGTTTATCTTTAATTTTTATGATAATTAAATAATTTCTTAAGAATTACATAAAGCTTTCAAA
>Ga0123341_1002010_pt1 | contig 16213 bp, 5 predicted proteins | sample Turbeapinknodule_FD_89959 | JGI IMG/M metagenome (GOLD analysis project Ga0123341, IMG submission 89959) | Root nodule microbial communities of legume samples collected from Mexico - Turtle bean Mexico pink nodule | ecosystem: Host-associated > Plants > Roots > Nodule | place: Mexico: Nepantla...
AAATAATGAGTGTTTAAAGCTGTACAAATCAAATAAAATAAAATCACTAACAAATCTGTCCTAATAAATATAAAATGGAATCTGCACTTAATTATAACATAATTCTCCTAATTATGCAACAGTAGTCATTAAGCCTAATTCAATTTAACAAAACCGACTTGTAAGTTGAGATTATATCTTTAATTGTTGAGATCTCCAACACAACTGATTTAGCTCTAATTCATTTTTAAAAAGACAAAATGAATATCAGAATTTTTGTTGAACATTGGTTGAACATTTGCTGCATTGTGCGTTTTAATCATAGGGTTGTCAGAATTTTTGTTTGTATGACATGAGCGCACATGCCTAAGGTCACATTTATAGTTTTCGGTAGATAGGTTAGATTCTATTGACCAACATATATGCCCTATGTAGCTTACAATTTAATGAGAGCAAGACCAAAAATCTTTTTGATGCCAGAAGACTCTGCTTTGCACAGGTCGGGGGGAGGGTCATTGTATTAGCTTTTTCCTTGAAAAATTGTTAAGTTAACTACAAGGCATAAATTGTGATTTTTTCCCTTTTGTTAGTTGAAATTAGTCATTCTTAAATTTATTATGGTGAAGTAAATAAATTATAAACCATATAGTTAATGAATGTACAAATAATGAAAATAAAACCATAAAGAGAAGTGAAAATGTTGTTGCCATGCACTAATAAACTAACACTACCAAATACCTTCAACAGAGTAAATATTAAAAATTTTAATACAGTAAACTTGGGATGAAGTGTTGGCCTGCTATTAGAATTCAGAGAGAAGCAAGATAAACTATGGATTCATGGTTCACTGTACCTGGACAGTTACTAATTCATATTGCATTAATATATTTTCTACTCTATTTAGAATTTGTAACTTTTAATGTAGAAAGATGGAAGTTTTAAAAAAATGAGAATTATGAAAGGCTGGGGTAACTAATTAACGGGGAGAGATGGAATACCACAGTTGTTAGGAGTCCTGTATTGTATAGGAGGAGGTACTTGTTATACCTTGAGGTTCTTAACACCAAACTCACTAATTTTACAGAAAATATTTGTTTCTCTTCTCGCATCATATTTACTTATTTACTCATTTATGATGTGTAATACATTTTTCTTTGAAGTATTGTTAATGGGATTCGCTTATTTACCTGAATGTATTTAGCTTTAGGTCTTAGCGTGTACTGTTTGGAATTGCAGTTTCAGATTTTTTTTGTTTTCCTTTTGCTACACTTATTTTATGTGCTTCTTAATTCACAGGATTCAATTCAACCTTACGTCAAGGAAATGTTACACATCATGAATATATTCAGGTGAGACTTGTTATTTAGTAATTCCTATACAACAAATCCTGTTCTAATAGTTAATTTACAGGTTGGTAAGGGAAGAGATGTTGGGCTCAATCAAATTGCACTATTTGAAGGAAAAGTTTCAGGTGGTAACGGTGAACAAGTTCTCAGCCGTGATGTATACAGACTTGGGCAGCTTTTCGATTTTTTCCGGATGATGTCCTTTTATTTTACAACAGTTGGATACTACTTTTGTACCATGGTATGCCCAGTTATGTGTAAATTATTCTATGTTGTTTGAATTAATAAGTACGTGAGTCCACTCTAAACAACACAACAAACAAGGGAATGTGGTCTTTATAGTGGAGTATTGTTGGCAATGGAGTGCCAACACGTGGAAAAAAATAGAAGGTTAGAAGAAATTATAATGTGGAGATGGAGTAACCTATTATGGAGAGGTTGAGATAAATATTCTTGAGGTTGTTTTGTTGTTAAAGAAAGCAATAGTGTCTCTTTTGTGAAAAACATGAAGCAAATGGATAAATTAAAGGGTCTAGGGAGAACTGCAACTTGTAAAATGACCTTACAAGTGGATGATACTCAAATAGTTTTATTAAGAACATTTACTTTGATATAGCAAGAAGGCTTGGTGGTAAAGGTTCTTCTGTGCAGAAGCAATAACAACTGTTAACTGGTTGATTTTACAATTCAGAATGAGACTACCCAGCCATACTGACACATCTTATGGAAATATTCCACACAGTACAATTTAGAATCATCAGCATACATAGATTTATATCCACGTTTTCTTCATTGTTTGACTTTTTGTCTTTCTCATCCTGCAGTTAACAGTGCTAACTGTATATGCCTTTCTATATGGGAAAATCTATCTGGTAAGTTGGATTGTGTTAAACATTCATGGTACTTATCTATGGTTTCTCGTGTTGAGATTATCTTTTCCTTTTTGTTCAAAATTTTGTAGTTTTGTAGTTATAGAGCTAAATGTCTATTGTTCAAATCAGATTCAGGTCTATAATGTCTTGAGTTGTACATGGTTTCATTTCAGTTTTTTTACCATCATCAATGGGTTGTTTTTTGTGGCATTTTTGTCTTGTTTCAATCAGATTATTTGTAACAATCACTCATCTTCTAAGTATTTTTCAAGTTTTGTATCTGATTGGCAATAGACAAAGAGGTAGCCTGTGATTCAAGTTTTAGAACGGGAACATTGCTAGTGTAATTATGTACATTCAATTCAAACAAATACCTATAATGAACTTGTTTCCAGGCACTATCTGGTGTTGGCGAAACCATTATTGACAGGGCTAAGATAACTGGGAACACTGCACTGAGTGCTGCTTTGAATACACAATTTCTCTTTCAAATTGGTATCTTCACTGCTGTGCCAATGATTTTGGGCTTCATTCTTGAGCAAGGTTTCTTGAGGGTAAGTGTGTGTATTCCTTAACTTTATAGCTATAACCGAAGAAATCCAGTCATACAAGATAGTTGATATTACCAATATTTGAGAAGTTGGCATGTGCACGCATCTGTTGGTCACATCTCCGAGTTTAGAGATGAAGTATGTAGAATATAAAGAATTTTTTATTGGTATCAGGATAAAAATTAGTGTTTCTTCTTCCCTGTTGAATTGGTCTTGAACTTGTATATTTAATTAATTCCCTGCATATAATTGGAAATACACATTTTATTGCTCTGCAGGCCATTGTCAGTTTTGTCACAATGCAATTTCAGCTATGCACCGTCTTCTTCACATTTTCCTTGGGTACAAGAACACATTATTTTGGTCGGACTATTCTTCATGGTGGTGCAAGGGTTTGTCTGCCTACTCTATGGCATCTCTTTCTGTACTTATCCTCTGAAAACTCTTGATCATTTTATTTTTTTCTCAACAGTATCAAGCAACTGGCCGGGGGTTTGTTGTCCGACATATAAAGTTTTCAGAGAACTACAGACTCTACTCTCGTAGTCATTTTGTTAAAGGGTGAGGCTTTCTGTTTCTCTTACTGAAAACTCTACTCTTAGAGTCACCGTTCTACATCAAGTTTTCATCCATATTATTTTCATGTCTCTATTTATCCTTTAGAATAGATATGATATTTAGGCGGCACAAGCTAAATACTCCTGATTAATTGGAAATTGTTAGATGTGGTTTAGCCCATATCTTTTACATTTTTTATTTATTTATAAATACATAACCCTATGTGTTCAATACACTCGAGGGACTAATCCTATGCCTATTTTTATTTTATTTTACATTGTATTAGAGCCGCCTATCCTTTTGAGGTTTATTGGGCCTATTGTTTCTCCTATCAGGACAGGACGTTGTTAGACCCTCAACTTATATCTAGTCTCACGCTTGAAATGTATATGTCTCGGTTGAGGAGCGTGTGTTGGAGTTCCCATATCAACTCGAGATAAACTAATTTTTAGTATATAAGTGAGGGAATCCTCACCTTGCAAACCCTGTTTTATTTGGATGAGTTAGACTTAAACTCTCTATTATGGTATTAGAGTCCTTCTCAATGCCAAACTCCTACCTAATTTATTAATTCTCCATGTGTAGATTCGTATATTGAAATACGTTAAAGGTTACCTATAAAAGGTTTGTTATATGGACACAATAATCAGTCTAAGGTTGTATGTATTTCTATGTTAATTGGACACGATCTCCTTCGGATAGGAGATCCAGTTCTGGATATTGTGTCTCCACTAGTGATAATTGGATCTCTTGGAAGAGCAAGAAACAAAATGTTGTGGCGAAATCTAGTGCGGAAGCAAAATACAGAACTATGACCTCAACTACTTGTGAGCTTATTTGACTTAAACAATTACTTAAAGTCAGTCAAATGACACTTACATGTGACATTAGCTCAAATTAGCTCAAATCCTCTCTTTCATGACAGGACCAAACATATTGATATTGATTGTTATTTTATTTGGGAAATGATTGTATCTGGATATATTAGGACTGCGTTTGTTAATTCAAATGATCAACTAATAGATGCTTTCACTAAATCTTTACGGGCTTAGCCCATATATTTTTTATATAGGGATAGAATTTGATAGAAAGATCAGGAAAAGGAAATGTAGAGATTTAGAGAAAAATACAGATTCTCTGAATTCAGAATCTCATCAAATGTTACTGTGTTTATTCCTATATGGTTAGATCTCTATATGTATGTAACTGGAAGGTTTAAAGAAAGTGAACTAAATTTACTTGATTGCTGCTAATTTAACCAATATACCGAACACTATATTTGGGCTAATGGTTTTAGAAATTCTTGCATGCATTATTATGATAGTGCAAATATTTTTTCATCTGGTATTTGTGAAATTATTCTCATTTAGATTGCATCCTTGTTTTCCTTTCCCTGATATCACAATTCTATTCCTATGTTTTGTCTTCAGGTTGGAGGTTGCACTTTTGTTGATAGTATATCTTGCTTATGGCTATAATGAAGGTGGTGCACTCTCGTATATTCTTCTGAGTATAAGCAGTTGGTTTATGGCTCTATCCTGGTTGTTTGCACCATATTTGTTCAACCCATCTGGATTTGAATGGCAGAAGTAAGTATTATCTTAGTATTCTGTCAGGCATGACTCATAATTATTTTCCCTCATATGGTGTTCTTTTTAGGGTGGTGGAAGACTTTCGAGATTGGACAAATTGGCTACTTTACAGGGGTGGAATCGGTGTTAAGGGAGAAGAAAGCTGGGAAGCTTGGTGGGAAGAAGAACTGGTAATTAGCACAGACATCTCTAAAGTTGTGTATTCTAATTTATATAGGAAAGCAGATTTGCAGCATTAGATATTCCCTCTTCCTCAGGATAACAGTCTTGGTATGCGTATTCAAAGGAGCTTTAGCTTCTCTATTTTCGTGTGCATGAGCAAGGACTGATATCATGCGTCATGGATTTGATGCAAAATTGTGGTGGACAGTTATTGATGAAAGAAATAAATAATTACTACCATATAAACTGTTAAATGATGTAATTAATCTTCGGCTGTAAGATAAAGCTAATCCCCCATGCAGTGTAGGCATTCCCTCTTTCTCAAGATTACTAGATGGCGACATGTAATTGACTGTGTAGCTTCTCTATTTTAATGCACATGAACACGGACTAATATGATGCATTATGGGATTGTGGTGGACATCTATTAATGAATGGAACGAGCAAATCTACAAGATAAACTATTATATAATTCAATTAATTTGCTGCAGTAAGATCCATTCCTTTTCCAAGATAAAGGATATGGGTAATTAGGACTGCTATAATGTATTATTGCATTTAATGCAAGATGTAGTGAACATTTATTATTGAGATTATTATAGCAAGATGAACCATGTCCATCTTTCATGAAACAATTCCATAAGATGCAGTATATCTTTCTAAGTTTGGTATCCTTTCATCTGGCATCTCATGATACTTTTTAGTGATTACTCAAGTTCATAAAATTATGTGAAAATATTTGAATATATCATGATACTTCTTCTGTAGCCAAAGTTGATCCTAAAGTTCTGTCATATTTCCTCTTCCGTTAGTTGCTTTCAACATTGCTTATTGATTTTATTCAAATATCTGTCTCATATTCATAAATTGTTTCATCTACAGGCTCATATCAAGAGCTTGGGTTCAAGGATAGCTGAAACCATTTTGAGTCTTAGATTTTTCATCTTTCAATATGGCATTGTGTACAAGCTTAACGTGAAAGGAACTAGCACTTCACTGACGGTATTACATGCTTTTTATTTCATTTTCTGTTTCCTTCCTTTTGCAGAAATACTGGTTTAAATTTTTTTTTCTTGTTTCCATATTTTATGTAAGTTATGTGATTAATTAGTAATAGTTTACACAGGTTTTTACTTACACGCCTAAATGTTCTATAATCCTAGATAATCTCTAACTGAACTCAAATTATCGAACTAGTTATAATTCAGTTAATACCTAATTACACATTTATCACATGCTTTATATCTGTAACACAATTCTCTATTTTTGAATTGGTTTCTCGTCTGTTTAATATAAAGAAATGTGATTCAGAGGGTTTGTAGAATTAGAGAATCTAAGGTTTGGCATATTTCAACAATGATATTAAATGAACGAATTCTCTATTATGACTGATTTTTGTCCATAATACATATAGCATCACTTGAATTTAGTGATGGCCAAAAATCATTGAGTTTCATCTCAGCTGATGTATAAATATATATAAAAATACAAGTACGAGAATATTTCTAAAAGGAAGGCTACGACCTATATTTCTAAAATTGTTTCAAGAATATCTTAATTTGAAAATAATACTTGATTAATGAATAGAAGGTCTTATAAGTTATATGAATAGAAGGGTCCAATAGATACAGAATGTGCACTGGTTTGTGAACTGACTGCTTATGTTCACATTTTTGTACAGGTTTATGGACTTTCGTGGGTAGTTTTGGCCGTGCTTATAATTCTTTTCAAGGTGAAAAATATGCATTGTGTGTTGACTTCATTTAAATGTACATGGTAATTTTTCATCTTCATGCCTATTTTTATTCTTGCGCAATAGGTATTCACATTCAGCCAGAAGATATCAGTCAATTTCCAGCTTCTTTTGCGCTTTATCCAAGGAGTCTCCCTTTTGTTAGCACTGGCTGGTTTAGTTGTAGCAGTTATATTGACAGACTTGTCTTTACCTGACATATTTGCTTCTATACTGGCTTTCATTCCTACTGGATGGGGAATTCTGTCTGTGAGTTTTCTTTTTCTCTAAACTGTATCGTATTATTTGTTATTTTACACAATTTGATTGCATGTCTTAATATTTGGGCTTGGCTCTATATTATAAAGTAGATTATAAAACCAGATTATAAAGTAGGGACTTTATGATAAAATGAATGTGAATAAAGTAGGGCCTTTCTTGGCTTTATAAGGACTATTGGTTATATCTCTAGTCAATAATAGGATCTGAACACCATTTGAGGACTAACATCCCCACGGTTACACTTTAGGATACTTTGCTCAGCTTTTCTGGTCAAACCCTCCATTGGTAATCCTTTTCAAAACACTAACAACCAAACATTTCTGATAGGCAATCTTTGAATTTAAGCTTAAAGCTTAATTCCACAAAAGTGGCTTCATAAGAACTACATTAGTTATATTTGTAGTCATGGTTGTATCTCTAGCTCCTTAGGGAATTAACTTTGAAGCTGCTGCTCTCAACCTTTCTAGGTCACTCTCTGTAGGCAGGTCTCTCTAAGACACATACAATCAACCTGATAAGCCAGAAATTAAAGTAGCCTTCCAACAGCTTTCTTTGGACTTTGATTCTTATGATCAAATTTGTATTGCGTTTAACTACAAGCAGTTCTCATGTTATGCTTGGTTTTATTTAGTGTCATCTTTGTGATATGTTTTTCATTTATAGTTATCGATAAAAAAAATCCAGCTTGTTTTGAAATAGTTTGTTGATTTGGAGACATGAACCGATGAAAACTATAGTTGTATAAACCATTTGTTGTGCCCATTTTAGAAAACAGGAAGGTGATAAGAATTTTTTTCTTCTTTTATTATCAGTGAAAACATGTCAGCTAAAAGTGGAAAGTAAAAATAAACGAAACTCCGACATGAGTTTCATTTGGTCAAGCTGACTCCCAAGCAGGAGGATAAATTCCAGTCTGACCTTTTAACTTTGATGTTCCTTTTCAGATTGCTGCTGCATGGAAGCCTCTGATGAAGAAACTAGGACTGTGGAAATCTGTTCGATCAATTGCTCGACTCTATGACGCTGGTATGGGAATGCTCATTTTTGTACCCATTGCATTCTTTTCCTGGTTCCCTTTTGTATCAACATTCCAAACTCGCCTCATGTTTAACCAAGCTTTTAGCCGAGGCTTAGAAATTTCTCTAATTCTAGCTGGGAACAATCCAAATACTGGCATATAGTTCTATTTGCATCATTCCTTGTTCCTAATCCAGATACTATCAATGATGCCTTTTAGATTTCGTGCCAGAGGGCGAGTGTTGGTAAATTTTCTTGTAGGAAGTCTGAATTTTCTGTAGGTCAGCATTGTGAATAGTTGTATCATCAATTATATAGTGTATGAATCGTTTGATGTAACATTAAGTTTAATGTATGCAATATCAGTTTTGAATTCTCTTGTATTTTAATTTACTTGTTCCCTCCATCATTCAATATCAGCACTGCCTGCTTTAGTATGAAGCTTATGGAATAAACTTAAATTTAAATTATGTGTAATATTTGCAATAAACTAGATGCTAGAATAAACTACATAACCATAAAGTCGTATCCTAAAATCTGTGAATAAATAATCTTTTCAATTATGTACTAGATAAAAATATCTAGGTGTAATTTCTTTGTTATTGTAACAATTATTGAAAAAACATTATCTCAGCTTTTTATTTATCTTGCCAATTTTTTGGTTACTAAATAAAAAAAATGAAATTAAAACGAGAAATAAAATATTAGTCTCAGATTTTTTTTGGTCATTACCGATCATATGTAAGAAGATAAATGTCCAACAATTGGTTGATTACAGCAGAAACATTTTCGTAACAAATTGTTTTGGACTTCAAATTTAATGTTGAAAAGTTTGTTTTATATATGTATCTATTTTTTAATAATATTATAGCTGTGACCTTTTATGTAATGTAGGTCAATGTTTCTTTTTTACCAAGTTGAAAAGAGAGTAAATATATTATTTTAATACATTATAACATTTAATATATATTAATAATATTTTTAAAATATTATTATGTATATTTACTTAAATATGTTGCTCCTACCTTATGAATCAAATACGATTAAATGATCAATTTCTACTCGTAGATGTAAGTGGAAATTAAATTTAATTTTGCATGTAATATTTTATCGTTAAAAGGTCCAAGGGCCACAACAAGCATGAATCACTTGTTTCATTGTTTAATACAACCACCATGCTTTGTGTTTCAAACTCCCCTACTCTGTCCTTTCATCATGCTTGAACTGAATAAATTCCTTGAAAAGAAAGACGAGTAGGAAATAATACATTTTGGAAAAACAAATTGGGAAGAGATTATTGTGTTCCGGGAAATAAAAATTTGGAATGCTGGAAAACAATTTCTTAATACAATTCAAAAATATGTTACAGAAAAGATCCAAAATGTATTTTTATTTAAGGGTATTCTTTTGGTTTCATACTTAAATGGGGGTGCATATTGTGCAGAAAGTAATTGCCTCATTATAGCTTCTCCTTCTGGTGTGACAAAATGTGCAATATCCATGGAAGTTACAAAAAACATGGACAGAAAAGTATAGTTACAAAACGTATTATTTTATATTTACTTAAATATGTTGTTCCTACCTTTTGAATTAAACAAGGTTAAGTAAAAGTCTGAGCCTGATCTATTTCTATTCCTAGATTATGTAAGTAGTAACTAAATCATTTGGGTGAATAATTAAATTAGCTCATTCAATCAACGAGATAAAATGAAATCTTGGAAATTAAACCTTGAAGTTTCAATTCACAAAGTGAAATAACAGAAAACTCAAACAAGTGGTGAAGAATTAAGAACTAGTGCAAACTCTCCTGATCCTGATCCTGTGAATAACAATTAAACAAAACTTTGAAACCAATGGTGCATTGCACTCAATTGTCTAATGCCTCCATTTTTATTCTGCAACCTCCTGCAGATTCTGGTCCACCACCAGTTCTTTTTGGCCACCCCGGAGGAGGAGCAAGCTGAAGCCCCACACCAGTCTCAGTTTCAATCTTCACCACAACAGGAGCAGTAGCAGTAGCAGCAGTAGCAGGAGGAGCAGCAACGTTGGTATTGTTTCCTGCAAAACCAAAAGCAGTGGCTCTGGGAGCATCATCATCAGCAACAACAGTGAGTGCACCATTTTCCCATTCAAGACGCAGACTCCTCCTTCGTATTTTCGCCATCATTCTCTTCTTCCTCTCACTCTTCGTCTCGTACTTGTAGTGCCTCCAACTCACGTGCGCCGCAAATCTTTGCGACGTCTCAAACACGCACCCGCACTTCGGGCACGTGTACGGCCCGTTCTTCTTGTACGGATTGCTGTGCATCCGACCATCGTACTCCCTCTCATCATCCTCCCTGCAACAAACATCCTCGACTGCTTCACCACCCACGTTGCTGTTTCTCGTCTTCTCCCTCCCATAGTTGCTTTCGTGGGGAAAACAAACACTCAATGGAGTTGCACACAGGGTCATGCTTTTATCAACCTCACTCTCTGAAAAATGGGAACTTTTGCAGTTGTTGGGGAAGGGATAAGCAAAATGGTTCAGAAAACTTCCCCTTTGGAGTGGTGCAATGATCGCAAGCTGTGTTGATGAAGTGCCACCAACAGCATCACTTTCAGAAGCGAATGGTGAGGCAGAGAGGAGTTTGGCTTGCACCATCTCCTTCGCTTTCTTATTACTCTGCTCTGTAATAGCATTGCAAACTGCATTCTCCAGTTTCACTCTCACTATCTCACTCGCTCTTAAGATCCTCTCAGTGTCGCCACCATCACCTAATGAACCCCAAAAGTGACCCCTCAGAACCTCTTTGCCCTTCACTTTTTCTGCAGCATTACCATGAAACATCACTGCTCTGCTTTTCGTGGCCAATGAGATTTTTCTCAGGCTTTCGACCCTTTGGTTCAACCCCAGTTGGCTCATTCCTTTCACCGCTAAGGCTTCGCTCTTTGAAACGGCGTTGGAAGCCGAGAGAGGAAAGAGTGTGGCGCTGAAGTTGTTGGACTTGGTGGAGTTCATGGCCATGGTGGTGGAGAAATTCTGAGAATGAGTGTGTTTGCCTTGTGTTCATGTTCCTTAGCCACTTTATAAGACTTTTGTTTTAGTTCTTTTTTGTTTCTTTTTTTTCTGAGTGGTATTAATTTATTTTTGTTGCAAGAGAGAAACTAATGGATGGTATTAATTTCATGAAGGAACCAATTTATTTGGGATTTGAAATTTATTTATTTTTTTGAATATAAAATACACGAGTCAATTGTCAAAGTGTTTACCTTATTAATTTATAATGAGATTTGAGCATTTATGAAAAAATGTGTTTCAATTAATTGATACTAAAAAATGATGAATTTCTTTGAAGACTTGACCAGCAATTTGAGGACAAATCCTGAAAAAAAATAGACTTTTGTAATACTAAGATCAAATATAAATAAACTTATTTTACTAATTAATAAATACTGGTCTAAAAGCCCACCCCCTAAAAAAGAAACAAAATTAAATTTTTATTGTTTGATTATTTCTATCTTATAAACCTCATTTATATTAGTCATTTATAATTGATAATTATAATCAAATAATCTATCTTAACCTAAAAACTATAGGTTAAGAGTTATTATCTTTTTATGTTATAGTTAGGAGACATGAATTTCATTTATAATCAAGTATTCTTTTGGATTTTAAAGTTATTTTGGTAAAATTAAAGCCCACATTCTTAGTTTTTTTTATCTCATATTATGATTTATTTTCTTAATTAATTATTATTTTAATCTTAGTTACTCGTACTAGAATTTATTATATTATTTAGCATATTTACTTTATATTATATGTTTATTTTAGTTTATTGTGATAAAGTCTTTATACATGAATATTTCTAACTTATTTGTTAGTAACGAGTACTAATTCTACTTAGCATTACATCTAACATCTACAATTTTTTCTACGTTTTAAGTTAATTATTTAATCAAAATAAAAAAAAAAATTTGTCAGCCAATTGATTACTGAATTAAAATAGTGTTTTCTTTCCACAAAAATATTAATTGGCTAAAGCAAAATCTACATCGACCATAATTTCTACAAAAACAAATCTTGTTAGTTCTTTTTTTTATGTAGATAGACCTTCTAATTTAATTTCATCAACATAAAATTTTATTACAAAAAAGTTAAGTGATTTATATAAATATAGTTAATATAAATTAATCTAGGCATAAATTAATTAAGAAAGTTTAAGTAAACTAATAACACAATTGAAGCACGACTAAATATTAAACAACCAAGTATTATTATAAGAATAAATACCAAGACATCAAGAAATTAATAAAATAATCAAACAATTAAATAATTTAAACCATATTAACTATATTTACTTCAAAATATAGCTCAAAGGAAAACTAACATCATCAGCTTCAGAAAAATAAATACTAAATCAACATAATATGATATAAAAATAAATAATAAATAAAATAAAATAGAAACATAAAATTAAGATAAAATAAAAGTATTAGAGGAAAATCCACAAATAATGGAGAAGGAAGTCTCAACCAGAACTTTACCTAATTAAAGCATCTTTAAAGAGAAAATTGTGAGGTGTAATGATGAAGGGTTCATTTATACAAAATATAATTCTATTTTTTATTTAAGATTTATTAAAACAATATTTATGATACTTAGAATTTATTAAAATACCTTTCTTGAATTTAAGAGTCAGCCTCAAAATATGTTATCCTTTTTTATAATTAATTGGTGGTAAAAATAACTTTTTCATTATTTATCATAAGAAACTTGGATTGCATTTTTTGTTGTGTTGGTTGTTGTTACTTATACCACGTCCAAATTTTATTTTTTTTTAGTTATCAATTTGTCTATGTAGAGGACCTAAAGTAATTTGCACCTAAAATCAATTAATTAACAAATTATGGAATGATCTTTAACAATCAATTAGAAGCTTTTTAGCAAAAGAATATTATAGATAAAAACACACAAAATGTTTCAATCTTGGTACAAGATGGAATCTATATACATATCATAATTAACTATTATTTATAATTAAGAAATATAAATACTAAATAACTCTTGATTCTACTCTCTTTTTTATTAACATTTCCACATTCTTTAAATAAATGTCCAATTTTTTTATTCAATAGATAAAAAATACTAAATAATTAAGGAGCATAATACTAAATAGCCTAATAAAAACATACCAACCCAGAATGTAATTTATGTGCGTACTATGATTTATCAGTATTTATAATTAAGGAGCACAAATACTAAATAGCCTTTCATTTCAAACATTTTATGATATGATTTTTTTCAAAAGTCTTATTTTATTTTTTTATATTGTTTGAATTTTTTTAATATTTATACTTAAAAGATTTTATAATATTATCTTAAAACTCAACCACATAAAATATTATTTTTAGTTGAACAACTTTGAACATAGTTTTTATATATTCTTACACTTTTATCCTGTACATGAATTTCTACATAAATACACTTCCACTTTTACCCTGTAAATGTTCACCTTATCCTCCAATTTTATATTCAAACTTACACGTGTCTATCTTATTAACGTACCATGCAACTTAGAAACCGTATATCACTTTCATCCTACACGTGTCACTCTCATTAACGTACCATGCAACAAACTGTGTATCACTGTCATTAAACCTACCTCGTACACTTATTGCATCAATATTTCTTGTTATTCTTTATTCTTTAAGGAGAACCACAACCTCAAAATCAAACCACCTTTTCACAATACAGTTCCATTCATTCTCGAAATCCCAGATACTTCCTTTTACCATGTCTGACAAATGTCACTCAAGTTTCAATTCATGTATCTGCAAGACAGACAAAAAAAAAACATGTATAGAAACAATTAAAAATACAAGCTAATAGCAGTGTAACTAAATACTAACTTTTTGTAATCTCATTACAGGTTACAAGTAACAACCAGATTATGATGATAGTTACAAAAACAAATCTAGAGGAATAACAGCAAATCTAATTGGAGTAAATCAGCACTCATTATTCATATTTGTGTAAATAAGTTTGCAAGTCATACATACATATACTGTAATAAGAGACTGAAAGGAAGAGAGGAAAAACTCTTATTACCAAACGTCATAGAATCCACCATCAGAAAAATCAAAATAGTTCAACTTGGAATCCTTATCATACCCCCTTACATATATAACACATATGTATAACAAAGAAAAAGTACATTAAAAACTAACTTACTCAATGTCTATTTAATGAATCTAACAACTATTGTGTATGACAGAGTTTTATTTTTGATATAGATGATTCATAAAATTCCTAGAACTACATTTCTTACTCGGGTTGGATACAATATTCTAATGTTTGTTTAAAATCTATGTAATTATACACTTTCATTAATGATTTGAGTATTTGTAGGTGTTGGCGTATATTTGTATTGAATGTACTTATTGTTGCAAGTGAAATATATAAGACAGAGGCTCTGATACACATTAGATGACTGATATTTATTCTACTTTGTCTGAGTTTTTTTCTTATTGTAAAACCATTGTGTGTGACAAGGGCTTATGTTGGTGGAAGGAAAACTTGTAATTAAAAAGGCTAGTGAAGAGATGGATGTTTATTATGGAACATGGTTGCACAATTAATCTAAAAAGTAAGAAGTAACATAATTTTTTTTAAAATTATTTGACTCTGTTTTTTATGAAATATTTTTGTGCAAAATTTGCAATTACACCCTAAGAACTGTTCTTTGGAGAATTTATACACAAGATTAAACATCACTCAGAGTAATTGAAACTTACAGATTTTACCTTATTAGTTAACCAAGACCAAATTTTTAATTGAATAAGAAAAAAAAAATTAGCAGGTAAGTCTAGCATCTCTAAAGATTATGTGTCATTCATTTGTTTTCAAACTTCTTCAATGATGAAAACTCACATACATTCACAAGCTCTGTTTCCAACTATGTGCAACATGTAAATCTTAAACTATGATCATTGGGGCGAGGGAATCGCCCATATTAATCCTTTTTGGCTGATCAAAATGTAATTTTGTTCATAATGCATTGTTGTGACCTCGTCTACATAATTAAGACAGATATTTCAAATAACTAGAAAAATAGAACAATTTAAAAAAATGTGAGTGACATTTTGGTCACATAGAGAACATTGTTTAGCCTTAATCCCTTTATACCAAAGTTGTACATAATTGTGTTTCTAATCCCTTTATATCAAAGTTGTACATAATTGTTTCTCTATTTTGTATCACTCTCCAAACATTGTGCTGAAAACATTGCTTTCACCTTCCAAAATTTCTGAAAAGCAAAATTGTCTTTCCCTACAATTTTATTGTATAGTAAATAGTAAGCAAAATTGTTTCTAAATCCATCTATCTTTCTTTTCAATATCAGTTGCATACCACCTATTTCATTCATTAAAGTTTTCATAAGAGTTTCTCACATTGAATTGACCAAATACAACTATTAATTATTTTTCCAAATTGATTGAATCCATGTGTTAATGTAAATTCAATAAAAAAAGAGTTTACTTTATTAGAAATAAAAGATATTACTTATTTAAAATTATAAAAAATGTAAACATTATTTAGAAAGACATTTATTCGTTTAAAGACTAGATCTACCAGTTTTATGTGTGCAAACTTAATATTAATATTAGAAATTCTTTTTGTTCATTCTCAATAAAAGGGAGTCTAGTTTCCCATTACAAAATTAAGTTCCTCCACTTAATTTCAAGAATGAATTCTATTGCAAGTGTCTCCAAATTCCACTAATAGCTTAATTCCCAAAAGTTGATTGATTCATAATTACAAATACCTCTTTTTTTTAGAAAAAAAGAGATTTCCAAATTCTTTAAATATCCAGTTTATTTTATTATTGTTTACTGATAATAAAAAGATACTAAATAATAAATAACTTAGTTTTCCAGAATAAAAACAGACCAAGCCTTAACAGAATGGAATTTATATACATAATTAACAAGTATTTGTTTGAATTTTTTTTATAAGATTTGATAGCTGTCGTTTTGCTGTCAAATTAATATGATTCTAGCGTAGACTTGTCTAACACTAGAGAGATGATAGTATAATTGTGGACAAATGTCCCCAAGTCGTCTCCCAACGAATCCAATA
>Ga0123341_1002011_pt1 | contig 16213 bp, 9 predicted proteins | sample Turbeapinknodule_FD_89959 | JGI IMG/M metagenome (GOLD analysis project Ga0123341, IMG submission 89959) | Root nodule microbial communities of legume samples collected from Mexico - Turtle bean Mexico pink nodule | ecosystem: Host-associated > Plants > Roots > Nodule | place: Mexico: Nepantla...
AATTAATATAGTGATTAATAATTTTTTATTTTTAAAGTTAATTGTTATTTAGTGTTATAGTTTGAAGTTTAGTGTAGCATCGGAATCATGCCCGAAAGTTGTTGTTTTCGAAAATAAATGTTTACACTATTCTATTGAAAATAGAAGATTTTTTTAAGCATTTATCTCTTTCCCTTTTTAAGTTTTTTTTAGCTGAATAACATTTAATTTTCTTGAACAATCAAACATTTTTTTAGTATTTTTATTGGTGGTAATTGTATTTTTGCTTACTTATTCTTTTTGGAAGTTACAAAAATTATCTCAATTATCAACTTTTACCATTAACAACCACCACTACCACTTAAAAATGAAAAAAAAAAAACACCACTCTTCATTATATTCAAAATGTATAAAAGTGCTACACTCTTCTCTTCATTTGTGTAAATATATAAGATTCCATTTCTGAATTAATCGGAAAATAACAAAAGTTTAAGAAATTATTTGTGTCCAAAACTGAATTAGAGTAACTTGGGCTGTTGGTATGAATTGGTGACAAGATGAGACATGAGACAGGGAGCACAGGCCCGCCACAGGCCCGACACAAAGATGGGTCAGCCCATTTATTTAGTGTAAGCTTTCCGTGAGTCCTATTGTATTGTGTCTGTATGGGTGGTACTATCAACACTATAGTTATTAATTATGCAAATTATATGAAGGATACATGGTATTTTATATGCATACGTGGTATTCTATTCTTCTTTTATACCTACCTCACATTTCATTGGTTCAAAAGGATCTGTCACATTTTTTTGGTCTCCAATGATTAAGCTGTGCTCAAATTTCAGATCTCTCTTGTGACAAGACTTATATAACAGTAACCTAAAATTGTCATGTTGGTAATAACAAGGAATTAGACATTAACTCTTCTATAAATTCAGACTAGGAAAATACAGTAAATAGAAAATCCTGTCAAAGCTTGGGACTAATCTTCACTTCTGAATGACTGTTGCTTTTGAGAAATCACGAGCAAAGAAGTTTTCTGAAACCAATAACCAATCGACCTCAGTAACAAACTCAGCAAATATTATTGCCATGCATGCCCGTTAAAAACAAGGGTGTTATGGTTCGTTAAATTGAGAGGAGAAAGGGAAAAGGAAAGGAAGATGGGCAGAGAGTAATCTGATAAATGGTGTCAGAAAAAAGCTTCGTGAACCCAAAAAAAATCCTTTTGAAAATGTACGTTAAAAAGTTGTTATGAAATAATCGTTTATGAAAAATAATCATGTTACTAAAAAAAATCATGTTGATAATTATTTTAATTTGTATAATCAATGTAACTTTTATAATTGACCATTTTTTGCTAATTTCTTATCTTTTTAATAGACACACAAGCTTTGGGAGGAACTAATATAAAACCGGTTCGAGATGTTTACAGAAAGGGAACTTGGAACTCATAAAGCTAGCTTCTTTAATTTTAAAACAGAAGTTGAAGCAGAGAATGATGATAACTGAATTTTGTAATTCACAAACCTTGGTTCCTGCTACGATGGCATTATACAAAGGATGAGCAACGCATGAGATAATTCCTTCAGATAAAGAAATAAATCTGTTCTGATTACTTCGGTTGTTCCGCTTTGAAATTTCTTGGACATCCTCCCTGTTAAATATGCAAATTAAAACTAAGAATTGCGAAATGCAGTTTGATGAGTAAAATTAGGCATATGAACACACGGAATTCACTGTATAATAATGTGGTTAACTTGATTTGAGTACACAGCAGATTTTACTGTACATGTGCTTAATTGAAGTTAACAATTTAAAATAGGGACTTACTTGTAATCCACGTGGCTTGGTGAGTTGGTGCTGGGATAAAAATCCAAGAGATGGATACCGCATGGTGACGCGGCTAAATAGATCTGTGATAAACTACAACAATGATTATTTCGTATAAAAATAAAATAAATGGTTATCCACAAATAAGTATAATAATGAACATAAGCACCAAAGTAAGGTGTTTATGTGGATTCCAATCTAAATCCATTTGATTTAAAATTCATATACATTTTAACTATATCAAATTTAAATGAATCTTTTTTAAATCTATTTAAAATGAATTAAATCTAAATTCAATTCATTTTTAATTAAATTAAATTTATAATATCAATTACATTAAATTTATTTTGATATGGACACAGACTAACTTGGCTCGAACCAGGCCTAAGCCGACTCAACCTGAACGCAGACCAACTCGGTTCTACATCGGCTCATGCCCGGAAGACTCAACAATGGCCCGGACCTGGATGATTCAATATCAACCCGAGCTCGTTTGACTCAACATCGGCCCGGGCCCGTTCGACTTGATATCAGCCCAGGCCTGCTCGGCTCGCATTAGCCAGGGCCAAATCGACTCAACATTGATCCGGGTCCAGACGACTCGACATCGGTCCAGGTCTGGACTACTCGACATCGATCCGAGCCTGGACGACTTGACAATAACCTGGGCCTAGAATTGGCTTGACATCGGCACGGGCTTGCTTGGCTCGACATTGAACATGGCCCAATCGACTCAACATAGACCCAAGCCCGCTCCACTTGACATCGGCCTGGGTCGGGATACTCAACATTGGCTCAGGCAAGCTTGACTCGACATCGGCTCAACCCGACATCAGCCTGAGCGCGGATGATTCAACATGGGCCCGAGCCCAGACAACTAAACATCAGCCCAACTTCAGCCTAGACGACTCGACAATGGCCCGGGCCTGAATGATTCGACATCGACCCGAGCCCACTGGGCTTGAGATCGGCTCGGGTCCGCTCGGCACAGTCCCGCTCGGCTCGACATCAACCCAGGCCCGCTCCACTCGATATTGGCTCGAGCCCGAACGACTCAACATCGGCCCCAACCCAGACGACTCGACATTGGTTCAGGCTCGGACAGCTCGACATCGGTCTGGGCCCAAACAACTTGATAATGGCTTGGGCCTAGACGACTCGACATCGGCTCGAGCCCGCTCAACTTGACATCGGCCCAGGCCCTCTCAACTTGACTTTGACCAAGGCCCAATCGACTTGAAAGAGACCCAAGCCCGCTCCACTCGACATTGGCCCGAGCTCGTTCGACTCGGCATCGACCCGGGCCTGTGAGACTCGACATTGGCTCTGGCCGGCTCAACTCGACATTGGCCCGGGCCCAATGTTGTTAAACTCGTAACTCGAAGATCGTAACTCGACTCGGAAGAGTTACTATACATAAAATAGTTAAAAATATATTATAATTCATGAAATAGTTCAAATACATAACATAATTAAAAGTAGATTTAAGATAATGTTTAATACAGATGAATTATCCATCATATTAATCATAGGATAAAAAAATGTGTTGGAGATGAAAATAGTTGTAATTTTTTAAATGGATCCAAAAAACCTAATTTTGAGTAAGTTGTGATTTTTATTTAGGGTTTCACCTGCACATAACACAACACATTCCATATTTAAATTTTTAATTACGTTTTATTAGGTTAAAATTGAAATGGACCTTTGGTCCAAAGTTATGTCTCTTAAGCTGTGATTTTTATTTAGGGTTTCAGCCGCACACCACATTCCATATTTAAATTTTGAATTAGGTTTTATTAGATTAAAATTGAAATGGGTCTTTTGCCCAAAGTTATGTCTTTTAAAAATTAGGTTTAGGTATGTGTCGACATCTTCCTTATGGGTGGCGCCACCGCAGCTCCTCCTTTCTTATGCGCGACAACGCCGCCGCAACTCCTTCTTCTTCATGCTTCGTCGTCGTCACAGCGTGCGTTCCCAGCGACGCGCAAAGAAGATGATGACGTTGGCGGCGATGAGCACGAGCGAAGCATTAGGGTTTTTTTTGGGCCCGCGTCATGGATCGCGAAGGCCCATGGATCGTCGGATCACTCCGATCGGATGAGAATCCGATCCAGCCACCAATCCAACGCACTTTCTGCTTAAAAGATTGTAAGATCGCGATTTTTACGATATAACTCACGATTTTAACAACACTGTCCGGGCCCAATCGACTCGACTTCAGCCCAGGACCTGGAGACTCGACATCGATCCGGACCTGGGATACTTGACATCGGTTTGAGCCCGCTCGACTCGACATCGGCCCAAGCATTGGAGACTCGACATCGGTTCGGGCCCGTTTAGTTCGACATTGGTCAAAACCCAATTGACTCGACATCGACTCGGGTTGTTCCACTCAACATCGACCTGGGTTGTTCCACTCGACATCAACCTTGGCTTGTTTGGCTTGACATCGGCGCGAGCCCAGGAGACTCGACATTGGCTCATGCCCGATTGGCTGAACATTGGCTTGGGCCCCAGTGACTCGACATTGGCCCGGGTCCGGGAGACTCGACATTGATCCGGGTCGTTCAGCTTGACACCTGAGCTTGCTCAGCTCGACATTAGCCTGGACCCGTACGACTCGACATCGGTCCAGGCCCACTCGCCTCGATATCGAACCAGACCCGTTTGCCTTGATATAGGACCCGGACTGTTCGGTTAGATATCGATCCGGACCCACTGGACTCGACATCGGCTGGGTTGTCTTGACTTAACTTGGATTGGGCCAAGTTAAAATCTATCCAAAAATGCAATTTGGATAATCCAAAAATATATTCATTCTCTATCTAATCCATATCCAATTAAATGGATTGGATTTAAAATCCAAAAATATGGATTTGGATTTGAAATAAATCCATTTAAATGGATTAAAACTAATATGAATATGGATAATTATGGATTGAATTTTGTAATTTGGATTTTTTTATCTACCTTGTTGGAAAGTGCGAAAGATCATAGAAATATTTACTGAGAAACTTGTTTGTAGGAAATGATGTGTAAAAAATAAAGAGGTGCATTATATTCAATAAAACTTCTTACCGAACAAGTTGATAACCATGAAGGTTTTCTTAAGTATGATAGATCAGCGGGAACATAGGAATCGTTTCTAACAAAAGAAAATAAACAGTAAACAAAATAATTAGACATTTCAAGAAGCCATTTTCACAAATATGAAAAAGCGATTCTAGGTGAAAACAGACAAACTTACAACCAAGCAGGGGGTGGGCAATGAATATGTGTAACTTCAAAATTATTAATATCCAAAACGCCCGACCTACATGAAAATATTGAGAAAAAACAACCACAACGGAGTATTAAGGAAGCATTTTTCTTGATAAGTAAGATTAAGTAAACAGCACACAACAATAGTTTATGTACATAACCCCTACCGATATCAAACGGCACTGTTTAAAGGTAGATAATGAGTACAAACTAATGATTCCCAGATATTAAGTTCAAGAAGTAATTTCATTTTATAGTTTAATGATAGAAACTTATAGAGGATATAATTATGTATACATGGAAAACAGTCTCGGAAGAAACATTTTGGCAACTTACCAGCCATCGTTAAGATGGAATGCTAACTGATATGGGCATGATGGATTAATATTAATAGAGTGAATCTCCTTGGGAACAATATTTGCCTGTGCCTGATTACATGAGAATGGCTAACCATATCAATTGCTAGTCAGCTAGTATGCAAAAAGACAATTACCACATGGTGAAACACAGAAATCTAATCGTAAACTAAAAGATTATTGTCACTGCCATTGATTTGAAGAATTGAAAATTGTATCCTCCCTAAGGTAGGGGACTCGGTCACAAGTACGACACCAAACTTAGCGCATACTGACATGCTATGATATTAAATACAGAATAATGAGTTAGACTTTTGTTTGGAAGAATTCCTACAAGAACTTCTAAAGGAGAAAAATATGAAATTGACTTTTTTATATGTTAAACTTAGCTTTTGCGTAAACTAATTTGTAAAAGTTTTCTACTATAATTTCTCCAAAATGTTATTTTAAAATGTATATAAGTTAATTTTAATTTTTTATTCATATATTTCATTCCTAAAAGTTGTTAATGCAGAAACTCATTCAAACATACTCCTACATGTAAAGGGTAGGAAATCTAAAGAAACAATCCAAGATGATAAAGCCAGCTAACAACTTCTAAATCACGGCAGATATATTTATGAACAACATTGTCTGAGAAAAATATACAGATAAGTACTGTCAACTTTTGTCTTTGTGCTTGTATAGTCACTGATATACATACAGAACAACATCACAACATAAAGAAGGGGAGAAAAAAAGAAACTGTGGAGGATTCCTCTGCAGCATCTAACACAAAACATGCATATGACGCGAAAGTCTGGGAAGGACATGAACCTTGCAACGAAGTTTAGAAATCAAACCACAGCAAAAAATAGATTAATCTAAAAGTAAATTTTGAAAATAAAAATCCAAATTACTTAAATGTCTGGAGAGAAGCCTCAAGTGAAAACTAGTCTTATTGGAACACCAAACTTCAAATAAAGATAAGACAAAGTTATGATCTTGAAGTTACTGGAGCTATATTCCTATAACTAAAAATAATCATTCATATGTAGTTCAACGTTACAAACCTATACAGCCATCACACAAAAGTAAGTAGTTTTGCTTAATTGTTAATTTGTAAAAGTAATAGATAGGAGCAGGAAGGATAACCGCACCTCCAAAGATCCAATCTTCTTAAGCAATGTTGCCAATTTCACTGATTTTACAGGTTGATGGCGTACCTACAAAGCCAAACAAAGAAGAATATGATCACTAAAAGCATTGTTAACATATTTTACATCGTTTACCCAAAAGTCATGCTTCATTTAACAAAAGTATGTCACAAGTAGATTCATCATCTTCTGCAAAAAGGAAGTTGGAGAAAAAGTTCGTATGACAATTTAAGCTGTAAAAAGGCATGCATCAAGAAGTCACAAGCTTCAACATCAGTGTTTATTTACGACAATCTTTATCAAAAGTATTTAGGTAGAATATATAAATATATCAGCAGAACAGTATTTTAACATCATACTTGCAATATCGGCCAAACAAATTAACTTCATCGGCACTGTTGGACCATGTTAATGTGCCGACCAAGTTTTTATCCCACTCCTTACCAAGATTCTCACACTTCCATATTACCAAAAACAAATTCTAGTATCCAAATTCAAAGTAAAACTATTTTTATCTTCCCAAGTAATCTTTAGCCCAATACTGTTTGTACGGTTTAAAAACTCAATGCTTAAAACACTGTTACTAACATTTCATTAACATTTTTTGTTAGAAATACCATTAAAATTAATGTGTTTTCACCTAACATCATAATTAGCTCAACATTAAATCAACTTAGGCTTTTGAGATAGCTGATTCATGAAAATACACTCAAGACTAAGGCTTGAACTAGTAAATAAGCAAAGAATAAGCCATTGAACTAAGAGCCAGGTTGAATGAAATTTCCCTAAGCCTAAGCAAGATTGAACTCTAATTAGCCCACCAACGCAAAAGTGGATGCATTGCAGAGATAGTGTCCAAGCAGTAGTCCTGACTTCTCGCATAATTTTGTGTCCTTTTCATAACATAATAGAAAGAAAAAAAAAAACACTGCATAAATATAACCTCTTTGAGACTTTGAAAAGTGGCAGATGCTCTTCCACCACGAATATCCCATACATGTACGAGCCCATCTTTTCCAGCACCAAAAATAATCTGGAAATGATAGAATAATCACTGTTTGCAAATTCTCAGTGTATTGACTGAACAAAGTATGTATTCCAGAATTCGAACAAACCAAAACCCAATTCAATACACATGAACTATGTTAGTGACAGCAATTTTATCAAGGTTAAGTGGACCAGGAGATTTGGACCAGTTCATTAAAAATTAAAACCACATGTTGGGACAAAGTATCGATCTTAACGATATTTCAGTATCAATCTTTAATTTACTAAAAGTCTATCAGGAACTTAAGTTCTTAAAACATTCAATATTTTATTCAATTGATTTTGATTTTGTATTTTGAATCCCTAATATGTGTTTAAGGACACATTAGGCCTTTGTCTAAAAAAGGGAAGAGAGTAACTGAGCTTTAAAAATGAACCACTCCCAAAGAATTACAAAATACTCTATCCTAACCTGGTTATCTGCATTTAATTGGATGCTGTTAAGCGTGCCACATGAAGCAGATCGAAGCTCAAGACAAGGTAGAGAGTTCACTCTTCTATCCCAGACATTAATTGCACCATCTGTATCACAAGCAAGTATCCTGTTGAAATTTGCCAGAAATTGAGAAATGCACAGTGATGGAAAGAATTAAAAGATTGAAAAATATGTGTTGATTGTTAATCAAACTAAAGTATCTGCATAAATCAAGATTTAATAACTCAATGAATCTCTATAGTTTTACATATTCTACCTTTAGTCCTCATACTTAAAAATCGTTCTTTTTAATGCCTACACATACCTTCTAGTCCCTACACTAAAAGAGATTAAAAAAGTATGTATAAGGATTTAAAAGGGATGATTTTAAGCATATAAACTAAAAAATAAACTTAGTTCGACGATAAAGACCAGATGAGTAATTAAACCTATAATCAATATGTACTACCATACACTAGTGCCGTTGCCTTTTTTGTCAAACAGATTCGTCAAGGGAAAATAATAATAGTAACTTCAAAAAGAGTGCATGAGTCTCTTGGACGATCTTTGAAGAGATCTCTTGGTGAGTAGGTGCGCACAAGATCTCTTCAAAGATATTTATTTTATGTTTAATTACGGTTCTATTAGGTAGGCACTAATACGCCGGACCCTGTGATGAATAAAGGGCAGAAGAGATATTTTGGCTGTAACAACCTGCTTCCATGGCAAGAAAGGTGGGAAAGAAGGGGAAACACTTACAGAAAGGATAAAATCATAAAACAGAGAGAAGGCAGGTAATCATTTCGGAAGTCGAGGGTGGCTGTTGTCGTAGGGCAGAGAAAACATCCATCTTCGATACTTACAGTTATATTTCTGTATTTTCTTGCATTTTTGATACTGTAATTAGAGTTCTCTTCTCTGAATTATGTTATAATCCCTGTAGCAAATTCCATTTCCTATTAAATTCATAGTAAAGAAAAAGTCTGTTATATAAACTAAAACTTTAGAGCCCATCCACCTATATCAATTTTAGAACATTTTAATAGATTACACATTTCAAGCGTCTGTCCAACGCATTACTTTAGTTTTTATGCTTTCTCCTTTTTTTCTGTTTACAGATTTTTATATTACATATTTAGACATCATAAATATAAGATTGGATGACAAAGTATTAGGAATTAATTATTCCCAGACAAGCAATTCTTTTAAATTAGGTCAAAGTTACCAACCTTGGGTCATTTGACGTAAAGGCAACATCAGAGAGACCTATGTGTATGGTGGATCCAATAAATGCGGCTGTACGTCTTGTTCTTAACACCTGTATTATGCAATTAAGGGACAAAAATTAGTTCGCCAAGCATAAAAAAATGAACATATGTATAGTTGCCTATGACCAAAAAATACTTCTTTGGAAAATAAAACGAACCCAAAATAATAAATTATGATGAAAATTGCAATTTCCTAGCATATCCCTTAAAATGAGCAATGTGTGATTTGATAAAATAATTAGAATATCTAATGCAATATGCATTGTGTGCTTCCTGGTTCGTTTGTATAAGGCATCCAAAAGAAATCGGTAGCAAGATATTAATCCGGCTGACCTTATTTGAGGTAATGATTTGATGAAGGTTGGTAAAGGTACTATATATTTTCATTAGCAACAAATAATTAGAAAAAAAATTCAAAACACTGGACAAGGCTTAACAATAATGGAATAATGCAAAAAGAAATTCATATGAACTGAATTTGGAGGTGTCAAATATCAACAGTAGATAGTAGAAACATTGAGACTGGGAAAAAAAAGAGCTGGTCCAATAAAGTCAATGCAAACAACATTTAACAAGTGCGATAACAGATAAGAACAGAAATTTACTGCAACTGGATCGGATGAGACGTATCCAATATCGAATATGAGTACTTCATTACTTTTGACAGATGCGCAAACAACCTGAAATGAAATAATAAGACAGATAGCCGTGCAAATACAACATTCAATTTTTATAAAAATATTTATTATTAATGAATTCGACAAATCATCAGTCTTACAAAAACATGGGCAGGGACTTGTAAATCTGAAACTTCATTTGGAAGTGTCAAATCATCGCAAGATTATCCTTGACTTACAATTGACATACAGTATTTCAAAAGATGAAACCAAAACATTTTACATGAAACATGTATTGCATTAGGAGATAATTATTCCATAATTAAGTGTAAATTTTATTCTCTATTTATTAGGATAAATTTGATATCTTCTAATAATTTGATATGTATAGTTTTAATTACCTGTTATTTCTTGTTTTCATTATCTATTGTTTTTTTTTCCTTAACTAGGTTGTAAACAAACAGTCTATAAATTAAGATTGTAATCACAATTGTCTCATAAATACATTTTATCTGTTTCTTTCAACTTGGTATTAGAGTTCTCTCGGAGACTCTACTTCTGCAATTATTTTCTTTTTCTGGACAACCTTTATTGCTGCAATTATTTTCTTTTTTTGGGTAGCCTTTATTATTGAAATTATTTTTTATGTAGCCTTCATTGCTACAATTAAATTTTGGCAGCCTTCATTGCTGCAACTATTTGTTCTCTCTCTATGGACCACCACCTTGTACCGTTGACCGCCACTGCCGACCATTGACCACGACCACTGCCATTGATGACCGCTGCCGGAAAAAATTTCCAACAATCCTATAGGTTTGGTGTGTAATAATAAGTCCGACATCAGTATGCACACAATCCAGTTCAACATAACCAAACAAAGCACGTAGAGATAGACTGACATTTCATTAAGGAGAAGTTGGATAATGGTCTTATAGTCACCGAGTACATCCCTTCAAGACTCCAATTGACAGATATGTTTACTAAGGGACTTCTCACAAAACAGTTCAAAGATCTTACTTGCAAGTTGAGAATGAAAGATATACATTAACCAACTTGAGGGGAGTGTTGCATAATTAGGAGATAATTATTTTGTAATTAAGTGCATATATCATTCTCTATTTACTAGGATAAATTTGATATCTTTTAGTGATTTGATTTGATTTGTATAGCTTTAATTACCTATTATTTCTTGCTTTCCTTACCTATTATTTCTTTCCTTAATTAGGTTGTAAACTGAGTGTAATCACATTTGTAAAGACATCTTAGAAATACATTTCATCTAATTTTTTCAACTACATGTCATGGATATCATTTAGAAATCAAAGATTAATAAAAATCCAAAGTAAAATGCTGAGTAAATAGGAAATTTAATTAAACCTCATCCTGATTAAGAGGATTCCATTTGACAGCATCAAGATGTCGACCTAGTGACAGGTGCATTAAATGTTTGCTTTCATCCTCTTGCAAGCCTATCATCAAATTAATACAAAAGCAGGTACAAATGATAATTAACACTTCATATGAAGTTCCTTCCTCTCCCATGTATAAAATAAATATAATGCTACTTCAATATGAAGCACGCAGCATCTAAGATTGTTAAACACTTTTTCTGACCGTTTCAAAGACATAAGGCAGTAAAAACAAGTAATATCAAACCCAAATTAGTTATTTCTATTAAAGAACTTACATGTTGACTCGGGTATCTGGGAATAAAGAGTTTCAAAGTCGTGAACTGTTAAGCAACCCGATTTTGTCACAGACACCAAGTATATTCCCTGAGTACATTCCAAAACATAGGATGGAATATTTGAAATACCAAAGCAATGAAAAGAAAAAATAAGACGAAGGGGTTATAAAAACAACACGTTAATCAAATTTGTGTTCTTCTCACAGTGAACAAGAAGATACTCATAAAATCACTAGTGTGGAGAACTCAAACGAAGAGTGGTGTGCAAGAAATAGATCCATTATTCAAAAAGTTATGCATATATAACATCAAGCACCCAATCAAGCTCGGGATAGATTATTTCAAAGAACTTTTCTTTCCGAAGGCCTTCTATCAAAGCTTTTGATTGAAATTTTTTTAGGCAAAAAATAAGTAAATATATATATTTGGTAGGTATCAACTTTTTAGCATGACCATAACCGAAACTACGACATTAATTCAAATGCTAGGTCGGTTTAAATTTAAATATATCTCCGGATGAGATGCTTTTGGTATTTTAGTATCAGACATGAATTATTTACTTGTGAAGCATAACAACGACATTTACTTAAAACACATTATCATTTCAGCTTAAACCTTTCGATATTAATTTGTATTTACCTTGTTGTCAAAATCTACAGCAGAGATGCCTTGCCTGTTAAAAAACATATGTAAGCTATTTGTAGAGAGAAATCACTAATGCCATGAAAAAGGTAACACAACGGAACATTTCATGTACAGAAGCACATGCCATTGCTAACTTCTAATTCAATACTTTTCCTTGAAAAACATGAACAAGTTTCAAATACACTAACCATAACAAGAATTACCAGTAAATAAAAATATGCACATAAAAAATAATCAAAGCGTTTTATGCTCATAAAATACAAAAGAAAACATCTTACAAGAAAGATCAACCTAAGATAAAATGAGTGTGCCAAGTTTTCCAAACTGAAATTTCATAACAAATTGACAGGAACATGTTCTCCATTTTTCCATTCTAACCTTTCAAGATTTCCAACCATGATGAACATGCCTTAAACTAATTGAGATGTAGAAAGAATCAGTAGAGCTTCATGATGAGAAGTTGGAGCCCAAAAATAATTGATCCAATTAGATACTACCAAATTATATATGATTAACAAATTTTGGGTTGATCACAGATGTGGTTAACAATACTGACACACTACTTTCATACACCGGTCAGTCGGAATACCCTCAGACAAATTGTCTGCTTGAATAAAACATGAATTCATATCTAGCTGATTCCTTTTTAACTGAATATTTTCTTAAAAATATAAGAATGTGGCTGCGGCGTTTTAATAGCTCTCTACAAATTTATATGTCTGGTATAAACAGGTAGTACTAAAAGGAGGGAAGAAAAAAACTAGCATTCAATTACACAAACACTAATGAAATATTAATATTTGTATTACTTGAGTAATGATTACAGTAATTTCTTGAATCCCTACAATATCTCAACTGTAATAATTACAATGATTGTTAATATCTACTAGTAACTCAAAAAAATATTTCCCGATAACTCAACACTCTCTATAGTTTGTGAATGGATATCTATCATTCTCATATTGCATGTGAGATCATGAAACCATTTTATGGGAAGGCCCTTTGTAAACAAATATGCTAGTTGAAGTGTCAATCTATCCCTACATGCTTAATTCCATCATGTTCAACTTAATTGTAAGCAATGCTAATAGCTGATTTATTATCATAATGAAGAATCACAGGTTCTTCACATTTCACGTTAGGATCATTCAAGATAATTTTCAACCATAATAATTCACATTCCCCTTGTGCCATAACTCGTAATTTACTCTCTACATTGGACCTTACAATTACATTTTATTTCTTACTTCTCTCCAAGCCACCAAGTTATCTCAACAACATGCAATATTTAGTGGAGGATCTGACAAACTCTGCATAATATAAATCAATATATATCTCCATATTTAATCTTCCATTATCATTAAACAACAATCCCCTTCCAACCCTTGTCTTCAAATATTGAAGGATTTTGTTTAAAGCCTATAAATGTTGTTCTCTTGAATCATGCATGAACTTACTTATCACACTCACATCATATGCTATGTCAGGTTTCATGTGGACTAAGTAAATGAGTTTTCCCACAAGTTTCTAATATTAATCTTTATCCACGGCAAGACTATCTTCATTACTCCCAATTCTATGGTTATTAGGAAGCACATCAGGCAACCAAAAAAGGAGTCGCTGCACTTTAGGCTGCCTAAAGACAGAACCACAATGAAGCGGCAAGGTTTTGAATGCAGATTCAGAGTCAAGGAACTCTGATACCAACTTGAAAAGAACATATGAGAAGAAGAAATGTTTGAAATTTTAGTTAATTCATTGTAAATCAGTACAGGAGGATATATATATATATATATATATATATGGATAGATAGAACTCTAAATTTTTATAATTTCTTGAATTCATATATTATCTTGACTGTAATAATTACAATAATTGTCAAAGAAGCCAGAATACTAACTTTCTATATGGAAGATAGTCAGAACCATTTGCCTCACCAATCAAACGATTTGTCTGCACAACACGCCCAAAAAAATTTCATTGAATTAAATCACCGAATTGGAGAGTCATATAACCAATAAGCAGAGTTACCAGTTCATACATGAGACTGGCATGGCAAACCGTCCACTTGATACCGATGCGGAAACACTCCAACCTTTACAAAAATTAAGGCGCAGCTTAAACAACACAGTGCACACAAAAAAAAAAGTACACAACCAAAAACCTAATGACCGAGAAAAGACAGACACACCTCAGAATACGATCGAATTAGCAAATCCATCATCTCATGACGATAGTTACGCTCAAATCTCCCATTTAGTTCAACCGAACTCCTCTTCCAATGCCTCCTCCATTTGCCAGATTGAATCACTAAGAACTCTAAAATATCTACTAAACGAAAACGGAAAACAGAACAAATTTACCTTGGAAGACGCTGAACCTTTTCAATCGGAGGTCTATGCGAGACCAAGTATTTCTCCATTTTCCCGCGCTTCTTTCACAGAGAAGTTGCATTTTTGTATCATTACAAAAATCAACAGCAAAACATACCCCCCTCTCCGTGCACTCTTTCCCGCCAAAATAATTGGGCCAAAAAATAAATGGAATAAGTCCGGCCCAAAGATTCAGCCCAATCCATGAATGAAAGCAACATTCTCATGAAAAATATATATAATAATGAATTATTCCATAAAACATTGGTAATGTTCTACCCACATTATGCAATGGTCAAATCAAACAAGAAACAAAGTTCAAAACTTTGAATTGCAAAGACAGTTATAAAAATATATTATTTCTTTTTCAATGATCAATTACAATAAGGAACAAACAGTACTCCAAAATCTATTCCATTTTATATTAAAAGCATAAATTTAAGGTCAAAGAGAAGATAATTAAATATACACAAACAAGTAAATTATTAAAATGAAAAAAATCAACATAACAATTCTGACAAAACACAAGATATTTAATATTTCTCGCATAACATAAGATATTACATATTATCCAATTAAGTCAGAACAAAACAAAGGGTTTCTCATTATAGGTAACACCAAGGATCTGATTAAAGAAAACACCACTACAAAAGCAAAAGCTTTGTACATTAAACCAACAAACCCTAAGCTCTTTCACCCCTAATTCTACGTGCAAGCTGAATGTCCTTAGGCATGATGGTGACTCTCTTGGCATGAATGGCGCAAAGATTAGTATCCTCGAACAGCCCAACAAGGTAAGCCTCAGCCGCCTCCTGAAGAGCAGATACAGCACTGCTCTGAAAACGGAGATCAGTCTTGAAATCCTGAGCAATTTCCCTGACCAGCCTCTGGAATGGAAGCTTCCTAATGAGAAGCTCGGTGCTCTTCTGATACTTGCGGATCTCCCTCAGAGCCACCGTGCCAGGCCTGAAACGATGGGGCTTCTTCACGCCACCAGTGGCTGGAGCAGATTTACGAGCAGCCTTGGTGGCAAGCTGCTTCCTCGGAGCCTTTCCTCCAGTGGACTTCCTTGCGGTTTGCTTGGTACGAGCCATTTCAAACACTGGATGAGAATAAAAAGAAATACTAAAAAGATAGAAGCAAAAGAATAACTGGTGAATTTGTATGATGGAGATTAGTGTATTTATAGGGCACTGTGAAAAAGGTTGGCGGGAATTTTTTTAAGGTTAATTTAGGTTTGTGAAATATTTGTATGACCGCCAAGATGTTAACTTTATTAGGATCGGAATCAACGGATGTGGTACTTCCTCAATCAATGGCACAGATCGCGATCCGTGACACTCCCCAACAACCAGTGGCTGCATGCCACGTCGTATTATTACCTTAGCATTTCTTTTGAGTTTTTCTTCTTTAATTTTATTCTTGACTTCAATTCATATATTCTCTCTCCTACTGCCTGTTATGAGCAGAAATATAATTTATATATTTGAGGTGTGAATTATATTAAATAAATAAAATATGAAACAATTAAAGTTATTATAAATACATTTCTAATTAAATATTTTTATTAAATTCTTTATTTACAGTTAATTTGTC
>Ga0123341_1002012_pt1 | contig 16212 bp, 12 predicted proteins | sample Turbeapinknodule_FD_89959 | JGI IMG/M metagenome (GOLD analysis project Ga0123341, IMG submission 89959) | Root nodule microbial communities of legume samples collected from Mexico - Turtle bean Mexico pink nodule | ecosystem: Host-associated > Plants > Roots > Nodule | place: Mexico: Nepantla...
CTTCTAGTCTTATCTTGAGTGCATTCTTGGACTCTCAAGTGGCGGCAACTACACTCATCTTGAAGTCATTCATCCTTCAAGTGGCGTGCACATCTCCAAGAGCTCCAACCACATAAGTTTCCTTGTTCTTTTCATCTTCTTCATCCATTTCCATTCCAAAACAAACTCTAAAACATGTCTTTGTTGTTTCTTGTCATTTCAATCGGTAGAACTTGTTTGTCTTGTGTTTATATTCGATAGTTTCTTTTAGTTTGTTGTTCTTGTGATTTTAATTGTGTTTCCTTGAGTTTTAATCGGTTCATTTGTGTTCTTTCTTGTTTTAATCGGTTCATATGTCATAATATGGGTTTCTATATGAGTTTGGCTTGGTTACTTGTGTTTTGTGAGTTCTTGAATGTTAAGAACATTGATCCAATTCTTAAAAAGTGTCTAATCATATTCCAACTCTTGTTGAATCCATAACATGTTCATATCATATCCATATCATGTTATTGGAATCATATCACTTTTTAATGAATAAGGAATAATCTGAACTAGATTGTATAAACCCAACAGAAATAAGAAATGAAGATAATTTGGCAAACCATTGTCTACTTGCCTGTTTCAGCCCATACAAAGATTTGGTTAATCTGCAAACTTGGTTAGGTTTAGAGGTGATAAGTCCTGGAGGAGGAGTCATATAGACTTCTTCATCAAGATCTCCATGAAGAAAGGCATTGTCCACATCCAATTGATGTAGGTGCCTGTTATGTGCATATGCAAGAGCAAGCAATAAACGGATAGTGGTCAACTTAGCAACTTGAGAAAAAGTATCTAAAAAATGTATACCTTCTAACTGATTATACCCTTTAGCTACTAAACGTGCTTTATACCTTTCTATGGAACCATCTGATTTGTACTTTATCTTGTAAATCCATTTGCATCCAATAGAAGTCTTGTTAAGAGGTAATTCAGTGATATACCATGTCTTATTGGCTTGAAGAGCACGAACTTCTTTGTTCATAGCTTCAACCCAATTAGAGTTTCTTATGGATTCCTCATAAGTGTGGGGTTCAACATGTGAAGAAATAGCCAAAGTAAAATTCAAATGCTTGTTAGATAGGAAATCATATGTCAAAAGAGAAGATATAGGATATTTGATTTTGAAATTAGAATTAAAATCTTTGTGCAGATTTGCAATTTGATGGTGATAATCAACAAGATAGGAAGGAATTTTCTTTATTCTTCTAGATCGTCTCAGATCACTACCAAGACCATCTTGAATAACAGTGTCAGGATCTATATTATTGAAATTGTTACTTTCTGTCAAATTGTCAAACAGTTCTGAATCTCCAAAACAAAATCAACATTGTGAGCAATTTCTAGTGTGTTATAAGAATTTTGAATATGAACAATATTACCTGAATCAGCCATGGTACTTCCAGTACAACTATTAAGATCAAGTAAGATATTAGCATCATCATGAATCAAATTATCATTATTTTTATTGTGGTGATTGGTTAGATTGTAAGGAAAAATATTTTCATAAAAGATAACATTTTTTCGTTGATAAAAATTTCTCTATTTTTAACATCAAGCAGTACATACCCTTTAATGCCTGTTTTATATCCAATGAAAACACTTTTTCTAGATCTTGGTACAAGCTTACTGCGATTGTTTTCCAAAGTGGAGGCAAAACATAAGCAACCAAAGGTTTTAAGATTTAAATATGTAGGTGGTTGGCAGTATAACATCTCATAAGGAGACTTACCTTTCAAAATTTTTGAAGGAAGTCTATTTATTAAATGAGTAACATGACTAGCAACATAAGACCAGTAGATTTTAGACAAACCTGATTGAAAAAGAAGGCTACATGTGACATTCATGATATGCTGGTGTTTTCTTTCGCCAACAACATTTTGTTGGGGAGTTTCAACACAAGTTCTTTGATGTAGAATGTCATATTTCTCATACAATTCATTACAATCAAATTCTTTTCCATTATCAGTTCTAATAGTTTTGATATTTTGATTAAACTAGTTTTTAACAAGAATGATAAAATTGTGTAACAAGTTTCTAGTTTCTCCTTTAGTTTTCATAAGAAAAATCCAAGAGTGCCTGGAACAATCATCAACAATAATAAGAAAGTATTTATGACCGTGAATAGAGCTAATAGCAATAGGTCCCCATATATCTGTATGTATGAGATCAAAAGTGTTTAAAGAAACAATATTACTTATTTGAAAAGGGAGTTTATGATGTTTAGCAAGGTGACATATATCACACATCTTATCAAAACTAGAATTAACATAAGGAAAAGTTTTGCAAACTTGTTCAACAACATGTTTGGAAGGATGACCTAATCTAAAATGCCATAGGTCAATATCATATTCTTTAGAATTAAGAACATTACAATTCATCAAATATTTTTCTTCGTGTATGTTAACAGGATCATGAAGACAATATAAACCTCCATGCAAATCAGCTTGACCAATCGTCTTGAATGTAGTATTGTCCTGTATCTGACAACTCTTATGAGAAAATATTAGTTTACAACTAGAATCATCAATCAACTTAGGCACAAAAATCAATTTAAACACAAAATTTGGTATGTATACAACATTATAAATGGTAAGATTATTATCAAATTATATTGTTTCAGCATATTCAGCAGTGATAGATGAATTATCAAGTAGTTTTATGAAAATAGGATTAATTCTAAAAAAAAAAATTAAACTAGTTTTTATCGTAAGTAACATGATCAGTGACACCTGTATTGAGAATCCAATGAAAGTTTGATTTACCTGGTTTGGTATGATGTGTGGCCGAGTCATCTTTGCTGACACTATGTATTTGGTTTACACTGTGGTTTGGTGATTCTTGCAGTAACTTCAAAAGCTATTGAACTTGTTCAGCAGTGAAAGGAGGATTATTCTGTCTTATATCTTGATCACTATTGTTTCTATGAATTTGACTATCATCACTTCTTTGAACAATATTGTAAGATTGGTCATTACCTTTCTCCCTATTCTCATTTCTTTGCTTGTACCATGGAGGGTACTTGTGCTTGGCATAACATTCATCAATTGTGTGATTCAGTCTACGACAATATGAGTATTGTTTCCCTTGAGTATAACTTCTACCTCTACCTCTTCCTCCTTTCCAGTTGTTATTTCTCCCTTGCAGTTTCCAATTCTTTTGATCTTGCAATTTCCAATTATTCTGTTTGTTAGTGTCATTCCAATTTTGTTGTTTCTCAGCCAGATTAATCACAACTCTATTATCCAAATTTCCAATTCCATTAAACTGACGTTCCTGCTGAATCAACAAAGCAAACACACGACTAATGTTGGGAAGGGGTTCCATCATCAAGACTTGGGGTTTTCACAGTACTGTAAACCTCATTAAGCCCTTTCAGAAAACATATAACGTACTCTAAGTCTCTGTAATTGTGAGAGATTCTTGACAGATCACATTGACAGGTACCACCACATGTGCATCTTGGTATAGGTCTCAAATATTCTAATTCTTCCCAAAGAATTTTTCAGATCAGTATAAAATTGGGTAACATGTCTCTCACCTTGTTTGACGGAATGAATCTCTTGGAGTAAATCAGAGATCCAAAAATGGTTGCCTTTTGAAAAACGTTCCTTCAAATCATCCCAGAGATTCTTTGCAATGTCTATGTAGACCAAGCTTTCGGAAATTTGTGTAGACAGGGTGCGATTGATCCAAGACAAGACCGTCACATTACACCTCTCCCATGCTTCAAACAGAGGATCATGGTGTTCTGGCATGTCAATACTGCCATCAACGAATTTCAATTTGTTCTTCGACAAGAGTGCTATTCTCATATTCCTACTCCAAGAATGGTAATTTTGCTCACTGAGTTGAGGATGAACAAAAACAGCTCTAGGGTTCTCACCGAGATGAAGGTAATAAGCACTAGAAGGATCTCCAGAGGGATCCTTGAAAACCTTGACTTCAGAAACCTTGGGCTCGGGATCATCTTTTTTGACAGGCGAGGAAGCCATGGAAAAGCAAGAACGAACAAAGACACACAAAGAAGAAATAGAAGGATTGACGGTGACGAACACGACGGAATCATAACAGGGTTCTTCAACCCGCTCTTGATACCATGAAGAAAGACAGTTTTTGTATTTTGAAAGTAAAGGAAACCCTTACGTGACAGAGGATTTGTAATCTTTATCCATAAGAAAATTCTCTTTATTATTGAATGTATTGAACAACTCATTCTACAACAAACAGAGGAAGCCCCTTTTAAAAAGGAAAAGAAACGGATGTGATTATGTTAGGTAACCGACAACCGCTAAAGGGAATAAAAACAATTAAATAATAATTACAATAGACCACACAATTTTTAAACAAGCGTGGGCTTAACCTTCATAATTTTATTACATATTTAAATTTAATTTAAATATATATATATATATATTAATTATGTTTGAGTAGGCTTAACCAACAAAATGTTAAATTTTTATTATTATTTATTATTTATAGTTTCAGTTGTGATCGTTCGACCCACACAATTTTTTTTAAGTTTATATCCATATAACCCACGCTTACCCATGTTTTATTTAATTTTTTTTAATAATGAAGACTTAGTGGACACTATTTAGCGTTCACAGCATCACCTTCACTTTCTTTTGCAGCTAATTTTTCTTTTTGGTGTAGTGCCCAACAGATCATTTTGGTTGACTTTAAAAAGTTAAAACTAAACAAATAAATTAAATATTTAAAAATTCAATTCGTTTTAATGAAATTGATTTTAATTTTAGATATATAAATTATAATATAGTGTTTTGATAAAATACTTTTTTAATACTTTTATGTTTTAAAATATAATTATTGCTTTATAAAATGGAATGGGATGAATATCCATACTCATTTAGGTCACGATTTAATTGGATTAAAAAATAAATGACCCCTTTTTAATTTAGAACATAATTTTTTTAAATATAATTAAATATTTCAATTAATATAAACATCAATACTAAATCCTTATTTTAATATTTTTTATTTGCTATCATTTCTACATTTCAGGAATAACTATATCATATCATTAGTTCAAATAATGAGTACTAATGTCAAGAATTAAGTCTGATAATAATTGAAGTAACATTTAAACTCTATAAGAAGGTTGAATATAGTAAAAGACTTTTCTCACTTAAGAATGTAAAACCCTCTAATATCAAGTCCACCATATTATAAAGATTAATATCTGTTTTATATTAGTCCACTAACCATCATAAATACATCAATTCACTCATAACCATATGTTTTAATCTTCTTTTAAAGACTAAAAAATTTCAATTACTGTCTGTTGTCACCTTTGACTATAAAGAAATTAAAATAAATATTTTAATAAAAAAATATATAATGAAAACTTTTTTACATAGGTATAATTTTACAATGTAAAGGATATTAAAAAAAAAATTCTTCCTCAATAGAGTAACTACTACACAAATAATATATACTGAAAAAATCTTTTAGAATGGATCTGAAAACTTGCTCATATAACTCTAAAAAATATTAATATTTTAATAGTTTGTAGATTTAGTCTGACTAATTAACACCGAGATTAAATAATTTTACCTTGATATCATAAATACATCAATTCACTCATAACCATCTATTTTAATCTTCTCTTAAATCTTCTCTTAAAGACTAAAATATTCTGTTTGTTGTCACCTTTGACTATAAAGAAACCAAAAATAAAGATTTCAATAAAAAAAAATATAATGAAAGGTTTTTTACATAGGTATAATTTTACAATGTAAAAGATATTACAAAAATTTCCTTCATCTATAGTAACTATAATTATACATTAGTGTCTTCTATTAAGGCACTTTACACACAGCTTTAGACACACTTCATATAACATGTCACACAAAAACAACACAAAACTTAAAACTTCTAAATCTCCAAATTTGGTTTCACCTGCTTGTGTCTACTTATAAAACTTTGTACTTGCTTTTAACTTTTATCAAACATAAAAGCAAAGACTGCATGCAAAATATAATATCACAAATAATATATTTCTTTATTGATTATGTGTGATTAACAAATATTCTTACAAGATAATCAATACCTTTAGTATATAATCGTTTCAATTATTTATTTAAAAATAACCAATTTATTTCATCTAGTTATATATGTAACTTGATTAACTATATTCATTTTAATTTTTTTATAACAAAAGAAAAAAAATGTATTAATAGAAAGACACAAATCTTTTAAAAGCTTGTGTCTCCCTCCCTTTTCTTTTCTCTGTATTTGCTCTGTTTGTGCCTTCTTCCTCCTACAGTGGTGGAGACGTAGAACGACGTCGAAAACCAACTGTAAGGACTAATAGATTATTGTTTTTCATTTTCTTATTTATTGTTATTTTTTAAAATTAAAATAGATTCGCCCATAATTTTGGGACTGGACCGTGACATGCGTCTGATCTAAATAAGATGTCCTCCAACACTGTGTTGTGCAGGTACCTATGTCTATGTCGGTGAGCCGTAGGAAGCACAAAAATGCTGTCCGAGCTTCATAAAGCTCTATGGTTAGTAACAAGACAAAATAATGAGAAGACAAAAGAGTTCATTCTGCGATTCTATTGGTACTTTCGCATAAAGAGGACATCCACTCATAAAGTGGGCTAAGCAGCTGGTCCAATTTGGGAAACAAAACATAACAGAACATAACATTACAAGGTGGTGTGACTCAGGTGCCTTTCATTCAACGTAGTCCTTGGTCCAATAAGGTTTAATGATGCCTCGTTTATGTTTGATGGGTATTGGGCCTAATTTGGCCATTCAGTTCCATCAACGTTTATGTTTGACTGCTCCCCACCTTAATTTGTGATCTTTATTCTCATTTCTTGAAAATTTAGCAAGGAAAAGGAGGAGCCCTCCAAAAAGGTTAATGTGGAATCCATACTCTACTATCCAAGTAACCAAGATGTTCATATGGGTATCTTCGTATTTTGGCAACGTATTCGGTAACTATATCTCAATTAAGATTAAGAGTCTAATCACGTGATTAAGCATAGTAGGGATTCAATAAAATTACTACAAATAGGTAACACCTTAAGGTAGAACGTCAATCTCTTTCGTATTAATTGAAAACTGATTTGAGCATTAGAGAGTACAATCGCAAGTATCCTTGTTGAGATCAAAGACCAAGAGCATCAAGTGTACTCCTATCGAGATTGAAGATCGAGAGAATCAAGTGCACCCCTATTGATGATTGAAGACCGAGAGCATCAAATTTAAGAAATTAGTTGGTTCCACAAGAATATTTTAACACCCACCATGAAACCGGAAAATACCTTACGAAGAAGCCACATGATTAACACAAGAAATATGACGAACAACAAACGCAGTCCCGAAGAAACCACGAAATCTAATCATGCATTATGTCAAAAGAAGTTTCCTATAGATACAAGAATTGTGAAACTTCCAAGATCCTTTGACTTTCTTGGTCGGAGATAATGTATTCTCTCATCGCATTAAGTAACTGCTTAACCCTCATTTTTCTTGCAAAAAAAAGATATTTTTCTCTTTCATTATATTTTTTTCATAAAATGTTTGGACATTTGCTTTGTTAAGGCTTCAATCTGTTGAGTTAAGATTTTGTTTTGAGCTATGAGTGCGCCAGTAGTGTTCAATCCCAACACTCATTTCTTTTTACTAGCTTGTCTGTCATGTTGTAGTTGATAATCTGTTGAAGCTAAAGCATTTATCATTTTAGTTGCTTGCTTTGCATCTACTACCATCAAAGTTCCTCCAAATGTTGCATCTAATATCATTTTAGTGTCAGATCTTAAACCATAATGAAATATACTTAGATGTGCTATGTCTTCAAATCCATGGTTTGGAAATCTTCTAAGTAGCATCTTGAAGTGCTCCTAGGCTTCACACAAGGGCTCATTTGGTCTTTGCCTGAATGTAGAAATATCAAATTTAACTTTTATGAAGCAGGAGAGTGGAAAAAACCTATTTAAGAACTTCTCTTCAATATCATTCCAACTGTTCAAGTTGTGGTTAAGATAAGATTTAATCATATCATGGTTAGACAGAAAAAGGATATTCCTAATTGGATTCTAGATGAGTCTGATCGTTTTACTCTTAAATCAGCTAGGACTTTTTTCTTGGAACCAAGAGTTCCATGTGGTTGGGGTAAATTCATTTGGTCTTCATCTATTCCGCCTTCCAAAACTCTAGTACTCTGGAAATTTTTTCATGGGCGACTTCCTACAGATCAACATATTCAAAATAAGGGTTTGCATATATGTTCCATGTGTACGCTTTGTGAAAAACATGAGGAATCTATTTAACATCTATTTTTTGAATGTTCTAATGCATTGCATATTTGAAGTTGGGTTCGACAAATTTTTCTTACTTCTCATTTCTCTAATAAGGATGATCTTCTTTCTTTTATCAAGAGTGATGGTAGTCCTTTGGTTAAGTTGATTAAACTTGCTGTGATAACCTTTTCTATATGGATGATATGGCGTATGAGGAATTATACTAGATTTCAGGATAAGATTGAGGTTTCTAAGGCTATTTCAGTAATTAAAGATTTAACTTGTCTAGTGGGAAATTCGTCTAAAGCTTCAATGAAGAATGATATGTTGGATTTCAACGTGATTAAGTTTTTTGGTATTAAGACTCGTAGTGGTAAAGTTCTTCGTCCTTTTCCTGTTAGATGGGAATTTCCTTCATCAGGCTGGGTTAAAATTAACATTGATGGGACTACTAGGGGGTATCATGGTCTTGCTACTTGTGGATGTATTTTTTGTGGGAGTATGAGAGAATTTATTGGTGCTTTTTCAGCGTTTCTTGAAGTTCAGACTGCTTTGGTTGCTGAGTTTTATGAAGTTATACATGTTATGGAGGAAGCTCAAAAGATGGGACTTACTAATGTCTGGCTTGAATGTGATTCTGCCTTGGTTTGTGCTATGTTTACTGCCAAGACTAATGTTCCGTGGATGCTTCGTAATCGATGAAATACTTGTCTTAATTTCTGTAGGACAATAAGGTTTAGGGTTACTCATATTTTTCGTGAAGGGAATGCGTGTGCTAATAAGTTGGCTAATTTAGGATTTATTCATAGAGAATCATTTCATTGGTATAATAGACTTCCATCTAGTCTGTTCTTAGAATTCTTTATGAATAGGTATAATCTACCTATGTATCGTTTTTGTTAACATATGGGTTTTGGTCTAGTCCCCCCATATTTTTGTATTTTCTTTCTCTTTTCTGTTTTTTAAGAATACTTTTTTCATGTGATGGCAGATGATTGTTGTTACTTGAGGTGTCAGCCTAGCTGAAATGTCAAGTTGCATAGTGATGCCTAACATGAAAACTTTTTATAAAAAAAAGGGTAAGATTTAAGTTACTCTTTTGCTTTGCCAGCCAATGGGAAGGGAAATAATCTTAAGTACCAAATAATCCATAGAAAGTGGATAGATGAGTATAAGGATCATCATGATCCAATCCAGTGAATTGATGACTACTAATCAAGCTAAAAAATGTTGGCTTAATTTCCAAATATCTCGTTTATCTAGTATGCCTATGTTTGAAAAGTATCCGAGTCCTTACTTCATATTACAGTCTCCTAATGTTCTCCTTTGAAGATTTACCTTCCTTCCTCCTTCATTATTTTTGTTTCCTATCTGACCAGCCATGTTCTCAGGTTGAGGTGTGTGAGATTGTAAATTGGACGTGTTTAGATCTGGTCCTTTTTCTGATCTCCTTATTTTGTTTGAGCATATTTCTTTCCTTTCTCAAAATTCTTACAATATCCTACTCAAACAAAAAATTTTCTAAAAAGACTTTGCCTCTTGTTAGCATAAAATTTCAAAAAAGAAAAATTAGAAAAACTAATAAAAAATAGTTAGAAAAATAAAAAGGGTTAGATTATTCTACAACAATTAAAACTAAATACAATTAGAAAGTTAATTATCAAAGTTTATAATATGTACTACTTAAAAATGAGAGATATAACTACTGATAAATCAATTAATCCCCGACAATGATGCCAAAAAACTTGATGGGGTGATTTATTAAATCTATTCTCGACAAGCATAACGAGTCAACTATAATATAATTGATAAGGGGTTTATCGTATCCACAGGGACTAAAGATTACCAGGTAGTAATATATTTCAAAGTGAAGTGAAAATACAGTAAAGATTTAGTGCATAGGTGATAAATAACTGTACTAATCTTAATATTATATTTAGTGAGATTGGAACATGGTACAAATAGAGGAGAAGGTTAACAATTCAGAATAAGTGTTGAGATTTGTTAATCTCTTTTGTTATTCTTATTTACAAATGCTATGTTTATTGAAGTTCATTGTTCCTTATGACCAAACCAAGTCAATCCTTTGATCATGGTTCTCTAGAACAACAAACTATCATAATCAATTCATTGACTTGTAATAGCTTATTTTTGCATTAAGATGGAATAGTTCAAGCCAAGTATCCAATTCAGTTCCCAGACATTGTCATACTTGGTTGATTTGAAAGATTTTAGATAAGTGAATGTGTCTTCTAACTTCTTTCAAGTTCCATGGGCATAAATGTTTGTTCCTCACCATCAAACACTAAGCATTCAATCAAACAAATAGAAATGAATCTTAAAGACATTCATTTGTAAATAACAATAACTAAAAAGATGTTTCATTGCCCTCCAATTCCAAAAATATAAGTTTAACATCTCATGATAAATCTTACAGTAAAGCTCACAAATGAGTGGATAAGCACAACAAACATGAATCCCTGTAAGTTGTATGCTAACTTAGGCTTTGTTCATCTACATTGTTATTTGCCTCCTTTTCAATGTGTCTTGTGAAATACGATGACCTCTCTATTTATAGATTTTAGTGACGAGTTCCATTAGATTTAACCTTCATTCAACATAAAGCCAATCTACTTAGCAAAAAGCCAATCCGCTTAGTGAAATGGCTTTCTTCACCATGAAGGAACCTCTTCGCTCAAATCCTTTCTTGAGCTTTAACAAAATATGAGAATTTTGGCCTGACAAAGATTCGCTTCACCCCTTATCCAATGAAATATTTTCTTAAGCATGACCTCTCTATTTATAGATTTTAATAAGGAGTTCCATCAGATTTAGCATTTGCTTAGTGTAAAGCCAAACTGCTCAGTGGAATGGCTTTCTTCACCATGAAGGAACCTATTGGATTAAAGCCTTTCTTGAGCTTTAACAAAATTTGAGAATTTTGACCTGGCAGAGAGATTTGCAGCAAAATCTTTTCTTAAGCATGACCTCTCTATTTATAGATTTTAGTGAGGAATTCCATCAAATTTAGCATTCGCTCAACGTAGAGCCAATCCGCTTAGCACAAAGCCAATCCGCTTAGAGGAATGCTTTCTTCACCATGAAGGAACCTAATGGCTTAAAGCCTTTGAGCTTCAACAAAATTTGACAATCTTGGCCTGGTAAAGATATGCTTCAAGCCTTACCCAGCAAAATCTTTTTAAAGAATGACCTCTCTATTTATAGACTTTAGTGAGGAGTTCCATCAGATTTAGCATTTGCTCAACATAGAGCCAATCTGCTCAGCGGAATGACTCTCTTCACCATGAAGGAATCTCTTGGCTCAAAGCCTTTCTTGAGCTTCAATGAAATTTGAGAATTTTGACCTAGCAGAGAATAGATTACAAGTCTTACCTAGTGAAATATTTTCTTAAGCATGAAGAAATATTGGTCTTTGGATTCGTTTTAACCCAAGCTTAATGAATATGACCTTTTCTTAGCCTTGAAGAAACTTTTTCGGCTCAGGTTAGCTCCAAGCATTTGTTGAGCGAATTTGGGCTTTCTTCATCATGAAAGACTCTTTTCGCTAAACTCTTTTGGATTCGCTCAGTCTTCTAAACTTTGAAAATCTAATTGCTAAGTGCATTTTATCATTTTTCTTCTCTTCTTTTCCTTTTGAATCAAACACGTATTGAGGGAAAATGCATGTTTTTATGAACTTTTTCCATGTAATCCATTCATTTTGCATGCCAAAATTTGATATAAAATTTGACATTTTGACACTTATGAAAGATGACTTGTCTGAAAGCCAACGAGCCGACTTCACACGGTCTTTATCTTTGCGTTTCTTATTGGGGTTTTTTTAGGGGAAGCAAACTAGTAGCCGAGATTGCTTGAATCAACACAACATTCTTGACAACCCCTTTGCCCTTCTCCTTCTTAGCTTGTTGCCTCAAACTTAACTCAATAAAGTAGTTAATGCCACCTTCAAGATTTGAAGGCGCCATTATATCTGTACAAAACACAAATGAAAAAACATCAAACGTAAACAAACGTGAGACAAAAGGAAATATACCATCAATATTGAGAAATCAGTGAGGGGAGAAATACACCTTGAGGAGTTGTCGAGTATGGATTTTACGCGGGAGCTGGTATAATATGGACAAGATCTCCAAGTTCTCCTCAATCATCAATGACCTCGACCTCACATGGTACCATGATGGATTCTTAATCCATTAGAAAGGCAATTGGGGAGTGTCATCATCATAGAAGTATAAGCAACCCTCACTCCCAACTACAACCTTAAACAACCCTCTTTTGAAATTTTAATAAAAGAAAATGTAAACGGGGCCAAATTGTAGGACCTCAATTAACTAACAAGGGATAAACACCCTACCCATGATATCTAAAAACCAAAAATAGGTGGAAATTACAAACTAATATACGTGACATTCAAGAAAATGCAAGAAAGCAAACCGTACCAAAAAAAGGAAATAGGATCCTCAACGAAGGGCACATTAAGGATACCTTTACTACTAATAGGGTGAGGGATATTTTTGATTATTTCTATGTTTATTTTGTCTTCGATCGAAATGAATTACTCAACTTGAATTTAAATTCATCCAACCTTTTCCAATACAAAGGAAATTTAGGTGTATATTTTAGTTAAAGAAAATACGTTTTTTAGGATCTTAAGCTGCATTTCAACTTGAAAAAACTGTTTTTGAAATTTTTGAATGAAGAAGTATAAATGGTGAAAAGAGGACAATCTTGAGCACCGTTCTACGAAACCCAACCGGCCTTAGAATCGTGCTTTAGTTGATAAAAAATACATAAACTTGTCTATAGTTTGATAAGTGACAAATTTTAGTAATATTTCATATTGAAATACTTGCACTTATGGATATTAATTGACAAAATAACTATAATATAACCCCTAATTTATGAATTTAAACCTTTTTACATATTTTGTGTTTATAATTTGAATTAGAACGATTTATTCCCAAATTTGTGTTAATTTCAGGATTATAGGAAGGAATGGAGATGAAAGGGAAAAAAGGAGAATATACAAAGCTAAAAAGGGAAAGCTGGAACTTACCAACACTTACCCAAGCTCGCCCAAACTCGCCCAAGCTAGAATCCCCTAGAGGATCTCGCCCAAGCGAGCTGAATCTTGCCCAGGCGAGATCACTCCAGTGACATTGGGCACTTTTTCGTGCATCTCGCCTAGGCGAGCCCAATAACGTCCAAGCGAGAAGTCACTTAGCCCAAGCCCAACTAGGTTAAATATGAGGCTTGATACACAATCCTAGACATCATCAAGTGGATTGGAATCCAATTGGGAGAATAAAAGGTGTTAACAAACCGTAGAGGAGGCAACCGTCAAGGAGAAACATCCTGGATCTTCTTTTTTTCGCTCTCCATGCTTGTAATAGCCAACATGAGTGGCTAATTCTACCCTTTGAGATTGGGTGTAATATTTTCAAAATCTTATGTATTGAGGTAATATTTAAATATAATATTTTGTTCTTGATTGATGATTGGTATTGTCATTTTATGTGTAATGCTTGTTTCTATAATCTAGATCCTTAGATTTGACTAGAAAGTATTTCTAAGTTTCTGACCCAAATGATAATGCTTAATATATTTGAATGCTAGGAATAGATTTGAAATTTTAATTCTTATCAACATCAAATCGTAATGATAAAAAGTTTTTATAAATACGCAAGGAATCAATATTTAGGAGACTCTCTTAATAATTTTGTATTCGAGGAATCAATATAAATGACTTTTATATGGGCACCAACATCAATCAAAGGATAGAATATTACCATGCTAATCAAAATACAAAAGAATAAGAAGGATGAAGCCCAATCCCAATTTTCCAAATTGAAGCAACAAACTCTTTGACTTATTTTCTTTTTAATCATTGCAATCATAACAAACTCCTAACAAACTTCATTATTGTGTTTTCTATTTAGTGAATATTTTACTTGATTATTCAATTTTTCCTTGTGGGTTTGAAATCCGTCCTTAAGGACAAATTATTACTTCTAACAACACGGTGCACTTGCCGTTAAATAGTCATCACAGTCAAACTTATATGAAGGTAATGGAAAAATATTTGAAAGGTTTTTAAGAAAGGCCCAATTATTTGGGTGAAGTTGGTTAGGAGTCACGCTTATGGCATTAAGCATTTTGTTCTCGAAAGGGGATAATGAAAATAAAACATTGAGTTCTTTGAAGAAGAACTCATACACGTAGGTAAAACCCTTGTGGTTTGTCAAATGCTTCATATAAAATCTGTTTGAGCCATCATAAGCTTTTGGTGATATGAACTTAGCCATTGAGTCAAAATAGAAGTTGAAAAAGGATACAAACTCCTCAAATGATTCTCTTAAGATAAACTTGGAGGGATAGACAACAACTTCCTCGATTATCCAGAAGTACTCGAGATCGATGATTAGAGGGAACCTATCTTTTATTTTCCTCTTTGCCGAATTTGGCATAATGTTTCTAGTGCTCTCGGAAGAAGCTTTACATTTTCTCGATGGGACAACAATAACTCTATTCCCCTCAAGCATAGTGGAAACAACTACAATGGTGGTATTAGGGGGGTGGTGAAGAAACTTCATCCATTGAATGACCTTCAACTAAGAATGAGTCAGTACGACTCAGAGAAGGTTCGTCTCCAATGGAAACAACCTCCCTGCTTACTAGAGGGTTGCCCCCATTGGAGGAATTAGAAAAAGAAAAGAAGAAGCCATTAGAAGTGTCACTAGACAAAATGAGCGAATAAAGCAAAAAAAAAAAACAAGATGAAATGCTCGTACTTAACGAAAACACCAAAGTAGAAAGTGTAAGTACATTAAAAGGTTTTTTATACTTATCAAAGTTAGACAAAGCTTTTAAGAATGTTTCTCCTTTCTTAAATGTGAAACATTATGACTACGAAATGTCGCATTCTAAGACAACGTGACAAGTTAAGTAAAACGTTAGTCACCTGAGTGATGTAATGCCTCAAAACCATTGATACTCATCATTAAGTATGAAAACCTCTCATTAATGCTTATAGATATTCGTATCGCTTCAAAAAAAGTTATAATAAAGAAATTAGATTAAGTATAACTTTATGAATGATTGCAAAGTTCAACCCAAAATTAGTCGGGAAAAGACTACCTGAAATTATTTTCAAGTGCAACATATATATGGGTGAAAATTGACCTCTAAACTAAATGACTTCAAAATCACCCTTCAAATTAGCTGCCGAGCTTGGAAGACTTTGTATCACCCAATGTCAAAATTTAAGGAGATTATATTACCGGTTTGCAAGGTGCAAATCCGAATAACTAAGGTTGAGTTAAAAACTTATTTTTGTTACAACAAACTAAACAACCAAATACCTAGTAACAATTTTTATTTATTAATTTAGGTCTAAAAGCCTATAAATATAGTTTTAATCTCAAGGAAGTAATCTCATTCTTACTCACTAAACACTTTTGATATATTTATCTAATTTTGACTTCTATAGATGGATATGCACTCGTTGTTTCATCAACAAAACTCGACAACCATTCTGAAAAAGAATTAACTCAACCAAAACTCAATTTTTTATGGCAAAAATATTGATAATCGGATACCTATGCATAGCTTTAGATGTGTTGTTAGCCACGATGTTCATGTATAATAAGAAATTCAACATATTGATCTTACTTAAGTGTGGTCATGGATTTTAGAAAATCCAAATCCAAATATTTAGATCAAATTTTAAATATAAATCCATATTTTTCATAAAATAAATTTGGATTTTTATAAATCTAAATCCAAATAATGAGAATGAATTTTAAATCCATATTTTTATATAAAAAAGTTAAATTAGATTTTAAATTCAAATTCATATTTTTAAAAAAGTTAACATAATATTAATACAATTA
>Ga0123341_1002016_pt1 | contig 16206 bp, 18 predicted proteins | sample Turbeapinknodule_FD_89959 | JGI IMG/M metagenome (GOLD analysis project Ga0123341, IMG submission 89959) | Root nodule microbial communities of legume samples collected from Mexico - Turtle bean Mexico pink nodule | ecosystem: Host-associated > Plants > Roots > Nodule | place: Mexico: Nepantla...
CATATACTCATTGTAATCAATTTAGTTACTCATTATAAAAATAAATCTTACACAATTATGTTATTTAAATGTTCTCATTGTAATTGCTATTTAAAATAAATCGACAGGTGTTTAAAATAAATTCAATTCTGTTATGGGTCGAATCACACTAAAACTCAAAATAAAAAGCCCGAGTAGACTGAGAACGGCCCAACCAATATATTAAATAAGGCCCATATGTTTACAAATTAGAATAGGCACTTAAACTCTACTGGCTTGCTTCATCGTCTTCTAGGGTAACCACGGCGCCACTTGAACAAGTGCGGCCATATCCAACACTTTTCTTCTCTTCCCAGGTTTTCTTCTCTCTCCTCTCCTTCCTTTCCATATTTATCTCTCTCTTTATCTTTTACGTTTTCACCCTTGTTTCAAACCCTACCTTCTATGCGATTCTGCACCTTCGCCACTGCCAGTGACGGTGACCGTGGAGGACGATAAAATCGTCTTTCGCTTTTTCGATTTACTAGATCCCGATAATTTCGAATCATTGTTTGTTCTTTTCGTTCCTACAACCCTATTACATTTTATAGTTTTATTAATTCTCAATTCTTCATTTTATCTGCTGGTTTAATTTGGCGTATGGGATACGCTGATAATTTCAATTATTGTAGTCGTGAATCTGTTTCTCATTTTTCCTCTTCCACACGACTGTGCTGTTATTAGTGGTTAATCTATCTGATTTTAGGGAACTTTTAGGGAACGTAGACAAATTTACTCGATTCCTCAGTTTATGAATGTATTCTCTTTATTTTGATTCCAATATCCTGAACTGTGATCCATTGTGATGAAAATTTCACTTTAGATATATTTGTTTTTGTTACACTTATTTGTTCTTTTTTATTTGTATCTGGACAGGGTGTCGTATTCTGTGAGTTTTCAGTATGACATCGTTCTTAAAGCCTGAGAATGCTCTCAAAAGGGCGGAAGGTTAGTTATAGCAATGCTTATATATCGTTTGTGGTTTTTGTTTATTTACAGATTTTCTTAAAATCTATTTCTCTTTTTTATATGTTTGTTGATTATGTATAGTGTGATAATGATGTAGTTGAGTGATTCTGGGAATTTCTGTAAATATGCAGAGTTAATCAATGTTGGGCAGAAGCAGGATGCTTTACAGACTCTTCATGACCTCATTACCTCAAAGAGATACAGAGCATGGCAGAAGACACTTGAACGGATTATGTTTAAGTATGTTGAACTTTGTGTGGACATGCGCAAAGGTCGGTTTGCAAAAGATGGACTTATTCAGTATAGGATAATATGTCAGCAAGTCAATGTTAGTTCACTGGAGGAGGTGATCAAACACTTTATGCATCTGTCAACTGAGAAAGCTGAACAAGCTCGGAGTCAAGCACAGGCATTAGAAGAGGCCCTTGATGTTGATGATTTAGAGGCTGATAAAAGGCCAGAGGACTTGATGTTGAGTTATGTCAGTGGTGAGAAAGGAAAGGACAGATCTGATCGAGAGCTTGTTACCCCATGGTTTAAATTTCTTTGGGAAACTTACCGGACAGTGCTCGAGATCTTGCGAAACAACTCAAAACTGGAAGCTTTATATGCTGTAATTCTTTATCTTTTTTTTTTTTTCCAACTTGACTTTATTGATGCATCATAAGTAGTATCTTCTTAACTTCACAAAAATATAGTTCTTAAGCTAAATAGTTTTTGACATTTATTTATTTTTACTACAAATGATTACTGGCTTGTTGATTATTCCTTCTCTCTTTGAATGGGGTGGTTGGCTTTTTTTTGATAGACTGGCAAATATCCTCTGTTTTACTAAGGTTTTCCTGAGTTCTACAGCGTACTACATTTAGACAATTAAAAGTGGCTTGCTATTTGCAGATGCTTCTATAGATGATATTTGCAGATGCTTCTATAGATGATAATGATAATTTAAGACACATACCTTTTGTTTTTAAAACTTAAACTCCTAATGCATCCTAATGCTATTTGCAGATGACAGCTCATCGAGCTTTCCAGTTCTGTAAGCAATATAAACGAACAACAGAGTTCCGCAGACTTTGTGAAATCATAAGAAACCATTTGGCTAATCTCAATAAATACCGTGACCAAAGAGATAGGCCTGACCTTTCAGCTCCTGAAAGCTTACAACTGTATCTTGATACTAGAGTTGAGCAGCTGAAAATTGCCACTGAACTTGAACTCTGGCAGGTTGGCATTTCTGATTTTTATCTACGCATCTATTACATGTTAGTTTTCTTAATGTTAAAGGCATTGAGAATTTTTGGGCAACAACCTAACAATTTTTTTCTGGGTGCAGGAAGCCTTCAGATCAGTGGAGGATATACATGGACTGATGTGCTTGGTCAAGAAAACTCCCAAGCCATCTTTGATGGTTGTTTACTATGTGAAGCTGACTGAAATATTTTGGATATCGTCAAGTCATCTTTATCATGCATATGCATGGTTCAGGCTCTTTTTATTGCAGAAAAGCTTCAATAAGAATCTGAGCCAGAAGGATTTGCAATTAATAGCTTCGTCTGTTGTTCTGGCTGCACTTTCAGTGCCTCCTCATGACCGCACACATGGTGCGTCTCATTTGGAACTGGAGCATGAAAAAGAGAGAAATTTGAGGATGGCCAATCTCATTGGCTTTAATCTTGAGACTAAACCTGAAAGCAGAGAAATGGTATATTACTTCCCCTCAATTGTAGTATTCCTTCAGGTAGAATATGGAGATCTGTTTTGTTAATCTTACTATTTTCTTCTGTTTCCCTTTTGGTTTGTCCCCAGCTGTCAAGATCATCACTTCTTGCTGAACTGGTAAGATATTCCTTTTAAGTTTATCTTCTTACTTTTTTAAGTTTTTATTGTATATTATTTGCCACTTCAGTTTGTGTGATAGGTTTCCTTTTATTGTCTTTGATGTTCTAGTGTATTTGATTTGCAGTTCTTCATCAACTTATTTTGTCCATGTGGCAAGTTAAAAATATATCTCTTTCTTTTTGTTGCAGCTTGTTTGAATTTTTTTCACAACTTTGTCACGTATATTTTTTCACCTGCTGCCTGTACATATTTGCTGCATGCTAATTATTTTAACCTCAGTATTCTTTCACTATTATCACTGAGGATAAAATGAAAGCAAGATGCAGACTATTATTTAGTTGATGGTACTTGTGGCAAAAAAGCCAACTGAATACTGTGATTCATGTTTGTATTCTAGGTTGTTCAGTACAACAACTACACGTGCTGTTTGATAAACATTACTAACTTAGTAAATGTAATTCTGAGTATCGTAACAATTTTGAAGTTCTTAAGTGATGATGTTGATTGATTTGACTGCTCCTTAACTGCCTTTGTTATATAACTGATTTTCCAATTCATATTTGATTCAATTGCAAGCCTTCTGTATAGCATTGGGTCTATTGATGATGTATTTTGGAGGTTGAGTGGACTCTGGTTATCAGGAGTATTGCTAAGTTAAATGCTTTCCTTACAAAATAAGGCTGCCGAACTCAGTCACTTTGTGTCTGTTGGTCCATTACAGGCATCCAAGGGAGTGATGTCTTGTGTAACTCAGGAAGTGAAAGATGTTTACCATCTTTTGGAACATGAATTTCATCCCTCAGATCTTGCATTGAAAGCGCTGCCCTTGATAACTAAAATCTCAAAGTTAGGGGGCAAGCTTTCTACAGCTTCTTCTGTTCCAGAAGTACAATTGTCTCAATATGTACCAGCACTGGAAAGACTAGCTACCATGAGGTTGCTGCAGCAGGTGCATTTTCCTTTTTTTGCTCCTTTGTTATGTTGGGGATGAATAGTAAACATGTTTTCCATTTTGTTTTAATGTGTTTCCTCTTGTCTTCTAGGTGTCCAATGTGTACCAGACAATGAAGATTGAGACTTTAACTGGGATGATCCCATTCTTTGACTTTTCTGTAGTTGAAAAGATTGCTGTAGATGCTGTAAAGCAGAAGTTTGTATCCATGAAGGTTGATCACATGAAAAATGTTGTGATTTTTTGCAAAACGGTATGTTTTGTTCATTCTGTTGTAGTTGTCTCCCTCTAAAGTTGTTAACTTTGCAGAAAACTTTGGGCATATTATGTTAACTTAGAAATACTTGAGTTTGTTTATCATATTTATTTCTGCATATTGGTTATTTACAAATGACTTGTTTTTGTTAACAATGTTATGAAACGTCTAGTATCAGCTGCTATGAATCATCATATTCTTCAAGTTTGTTGTATGTCAGCACAGTTCTTTTAGTTTTTTTAATGGCAAAATTGCTTCATCTCTAATGCAGAGTCTCGAGTCTGATGGTTTAAGGGATCACTTGGCCAATTTTGCTGAACAATTAAATAAGGCCAGGCAAATGATTTATCCTCCTGATAGGAAACCATCTAAACTTGGAGCTTTACTTCCAACTTTGACAGAGGTTGTTGCCAAAGAACACAAGAGGCTTCTTGCTCGAAAATCAATTATTGAGAAGCGGAAAGAAGAACAAGAACGACAGCTTCTTGAAATGGTAAAAATTTATGAATACCATTTTTTTTACTGTCTGCTTAATAACTGTTTACTAAAGCTGCTTATGAAGAAGCTCTTAAAATAATTATTTCTCTAACACGATTTAGTCCATGATATCACTTTTTATAATTCAACTGTTTCGTTAATATTTACATTGAAAGGAACGGGAGGAGGAGTCAAAAAGACTAAGACTTCAGAAAATAACAGAAGAAGCAGAACAAAGACGGCTTGCGACAGAGTATGAGCAGAGGAAGAATCAGAGGATCCTCAGAGAGATAGAAGAAAGAGAAATTGAAGAAGCTCAAGCTTTACTCCAGGAAGCTGAAAAACGTATTAAAAAGAAGGGCAAAAAGCCTATCATTGAGGGAGTAAGTTGAAGTCTTCCCTTTGTTAAATTAAATTCTTCATTTATGGTTCTGCAACTGTTGACTATAAACCCTGTCTGTAGGACAAAATCACTAAGCAGACCTTGATGGAGTTAACTTTGACTGAACAACTCCGGGAAAGGCAGGAAATGGAAAAGAAGTTGCAGAAGTTAGCAAAAACAATGGATTATTTGGAAAGAGCGAAAAGAGAAGAGGCTGCACCCCTTATTGAAGCTGCATATCAACAACGTTTAGTGGAAGAGAGACTTCTTCATGAGCGTGAACAACAGGTATGTGTGGGTTACTCTTCTTTGCATCTGTGATCGTGTAACTTTGACATGGGCTTTTTGCATATATGTCTGATAATCACCTCCTACAAAACTTCATTTGAGCCAATATGTGTCTTGTTTGAACTGAATCAGACCTATTTTTGATGATGCAGCAAGAAGTTGAAGTTAGCAAACAGAGGCATGAGGGAGATCTCAAAGAGAAGGAGAGGCTTGCACGAATGATGGGCAATAAGGTTAATATGGACAATCTGTTTGACTTTTCAAATGTCTTTTTGCGAATCATCTTGGACAAATTGTATTTTCTATCCTTTTTTATTTTGCAAACTTTTTGAGGATATTCCACAGGTTATGATGGGTGAAGACCTATTATTGCCATTGGCCATAAAATTATTGCAACTGTCAAGTATTATTTAATTTAGCCTTATAAAGAAGTCAGGCTCTTGCTATTTTTTTTTACTACCTATTATTTCCATTGGCCATAAAATTACTGCAACTGTCAACTATTATTTAATTTAGCCTTATAAAGTCAGGCTCTTGCCTTTGACTGATATCTTCTCTTGCGATTGATTATGCAGGAGATATATGAGGTCCGAGTTGTTAGTCATCGCCAAGCAGAGTTTAATAGATTGAGAAGAGAACGGGAAGAGCGAATCTCTAGGATTTTGCAGTCGAGGAGACAGGAGAGGGAAAAACTGAGGAAGTTGAAGTATTATCTGAAATTAGAAGAAGAGAGACAACAAAAAATGCATGAGGAGGAGGAAGCTCGGAAACGTGAAGGTATTTTTGAACTGTCTTTGTAGGAAAAGTTCAATATAACTTGTTTTTGTTTAGATCTTTTTAGAAGGTTGAATATGCTCTTTTTTTAAAAAAATTCACAATGATTGTCATATTTTGTTTTCCAATTTCACCTTTCATATTTTATTTTACTCAAGGAAATGCAAGTACAACCGTGGTAATTTACCATCTTTTAACTTTAACGCACAATGTAGTAATAGCCTGTCTTTTGTATTTATCCAACTAATGGTTTCTTTTAAATTTCAGAGGCTGAAAGGAGAAAGAAGGAAGAGGCTGAACGCTTAGCAAAACTGGCCGAAATAGCTGAAAAACAGAGGCAGAGAGAGCGGGAACTCGAGGAAAAGGAGAAACAAAGGAGAGAAGCATTGTTAGGCAGAGCTGCTGAACCAGCTCCTCCTGCTCGACCATTGGAATCTGTAACAGCTCCTGCTGCAGCAGCTGCAGCCGCTGCTGCTCCAACCCCTGGGAAATATGTGCCTAAGTTCAGGCGAACTGAAAGAACAGGAACTGATCCTCCTCCGGAAACAGACCGCTGGAGTAACAGTAGCAGCAGCAGGCAGGATGGTGACAGGTGGCGTAGTGATGATAAGAGAACTAGTTATGTTGCTGGTGGTGGAGGTTCAAGGTCATCTTCTTCTTGGTCCAGGAATCCCCGTTGAATATTTTGTGCCCTGATTTATTGCTGGTTACTTTTTGGAGTTGTCTGCACTCTTTCCAGTTTACATTCTAGAATTCTTTTTGATGCTGAGTTAATTTATTACCTTCTTAATACTCGCAAGTCCTCTAATGGATTGAGGGACATACCAGCAAAATTTTCTATTTATGATTGAATGGATTGAAAATGGTAATCGAAGTTTCATACTTTCGTCCTATTTTTCTACTCAGAAAATAACCAGTATTTTGCCTTTATTTTCTATTTTAAACTTTCGGCTGTCACTTATTTAATTTTACATTAAAAAATACATCTCTTCATCCTTTCTGCTCCTTCAGAAAATTGAACTTTAGGAAGTAATAGAATGATTAATGCTGAAATGAAAAGAGAAAATAAATTGGATGGAAATATTGTAAGTGTTAGCTGAATAAAAATATGAAGAGATGAATATAGAGATATTAATGATAATTTTATTATTTTTGATTCATTCCAAGAGATTTCAAATATGTTTCATTATATAGTTTAAGATTTAAAAAAATAAAGTAAATAAGAGAAGTTGAGGAGATAATGATAGAGAAATTTTGAAGATTGAGGTGAATTGTATACCTTTTATTGTAGATCTCTATTCTAAGTTTAGATATTTGTGGGTACTATGTAGAATTCACCAAAATGTGGGACTCACCTAGTTCATAGGACTTTCCTAGCTATAATAATTTTTATTCGGTGGGACAATTTGAATTGAGAAGAAAAAAAGACGGAAAAGAGGAAGAGGAATATGAGAAATGAAGAAATTGAAGAGAAAGTTTATAAATATTCATGAAATGTAATGAATAAGATTGGTAAATTTATTTTTTTAATGGATGAAATTGTAATGTTATAATTTTATTATGGTTAAAATTAATTTAAAATAAAACATGATTTATATGCGTTATATGATAATATGTTAACTCAATTAAAATATTTATGTTACCGTGTAAATATATAAAAAATCTAAATCTTATAATATTAAAATAAAATAATTATAAAAAATTTAAATAAATTAAATTTTTTGTAAAATTTAATAAATAAATCAAAATTACTTTAAAAATTCCGCACTTAATTACTATTATTAAATATAGAATTGTGTAATACAATATAATGGAGAATTATTAATATTTCTTTTGCAGTTGTTTTCAAATTCAATCTTGAAATATTAAATTATATAAATTTATCACTAGTAAATAAATAAATAAATTTATTTATAGTTGTAAACATCAAATAGTTGGATAATGAGTAAATAAATAAATAAACAATGTGTCACAAACTGAAAAGGTGTATGACATAAAAGCGTGCCCAAGATCCAGTTGAATTCATATTGAAATGGATGAACAGATTCAGATTCAGTCAACCATTATATAGTTTATATATTTATGAATGATTTGATTAATTATAATAATTTTTATAATAAACTCTAAATAATTCTAATATTTAATGAATAAACTAAATTCACGAGCTTCATAGTATATATATTTTTTTCAACGTTTATTGACACAATAAAGGACTAACAATTATATTTGCTGTTTTAAAATTTGATGTGTAACCCAATCTCTAATTTTCGCAACCTTTAAAACAAAAAGAAGTAACCAAAAGAAAGAATCCAAGGTAGGAATAATTAAAAAATGAGGAGGCCAGCAACAGTGTTACGGCTTGAAAATATTTTGATGTGAAGAAGGGGAAAGCAATAATAGTGATGTAAGCGTGAGGGAGAGCTTTTCTTTGAAGAGGACTTTTGGTTTTTGTTTTGTTGGGCTAATGAATTGAAGAAGGAATCTTAGGATAGTATCTATAAGAAGAAGAAACAAAGGAAGTATGTGAAAGTTTTAGATTCGTCTTGTAGCGTGCGGAGTTGGGCCGGCAAGTTGCTATCACGTTTGGATCTTAATGGAATCATGACGTCTGACGAAAGCAGATTTGGGAATATTTATATCCATCCATCCACCAATCGGGAGCTACAATCTCAACCAATGGCCTCTGCAATACCCGGCGACGAAGAGACGCCGCTCGTCGCCGACAATTCGCCGCCCCAAGCGCCGAACACCAGGACTCACACCAGGGATATTCACATCCTCAGTTTGGCCTTTCTCTTGGTTTTTCTCGCCTTCGGTGCCGCGCAGAATCTGCAGAGCACTCTCAACACTGTCAGTATTTTTCGTTTCCTTTTGCGTTTGGTTTCGTTTGCGAGGTAGGGAAACCGAGGTCCTCCTCCAGTAACCGTCTCGATTCGGTTGAGTCTTTAGTGTTTCATCGGTGTTTGAATTTTCACTTCAGGAGGACGACTTAGGTACCACTTCTCTCGGGATCTTGTATTTGTCTTTCACATTCTTCTCTGTGGTTGCTTCTTTGGTGGTGCGAGTTCTCGGCTCTAAGAACTCTCTGCTACTCGGGACTACTGGCTATGTCCTTTATGTGGCTGCCAACTTGAAACCTAATTGGTAATTACAATCTATTCATCTATTTCGTTTTTGGATTTTCACCTGCTTTGCTGCTGCTAAAAATACTATATATACATGTATATGATGGATTTCATATGGATAAAATGTGCTGTTGGTTCTAGGATTTAGTCAATCTTAGTCTTAATATCACTATATTTTCAATTATTTGAATTTTAGTTCTGATGTTTTCCATTCTTAAACAGTTGATTGTCTTTATTTTACATGATGGATTGGTCCCTATATGTAACCTTTAACGAGTGACAAGTATGTGAACCAAAATCTACCTTTCTTTATCATCGTTTATGATTGTTGCTCATACATGCTCGTAGATCTGCTCTATATGTGAGTACCAATTATTTTTTGCTTTATAAATATGTATGCTGTCAATCGTAGTAAAATTTATATGCATATCCTTGACCATTGAGCAATTATTGCTGCAGGTATACATTGGTTCCTGCTTCTGTGTATCTTGGGTTTTGTGCTTCCATAATATGGGTTGGAGAGGTACATGTAACCTGTCAAGGTTTTATAGCTCCTTCAATTTGTCATTGGTCACCTTCATCTTTACTTATTTTAGTTTGACGTGTCAGGGAACATATCTCACTTCTGCTGCACGCAGTCATTCTACAGATAACAACTTGCATGAAGGCGCTGTAATTGGTGACTTCAATGGGGAATTCTGGGCTGTGTACGCACTCCACCAGGTGATCATATTATTTTTTAATCATGATTGATCACTCTGTTGTTTGTTTCATTTTTAAAAAATCTCTTAGAATTTGAAATTGATCAAGGAAATACCTGTTATGCAGTTTATTGGAAATCTTATTACATTTGCTCTACTGAGTGATGATCAGCAGGTACGTGGTGGTTACTCTTTCATATTTTTAGAATTTTCTTTTATTCTGTATTTTAACTCTCGGTTCATGGTATTAGTCACGCATGCCCCTACCTGGTTAGAAACTAAGAATGAAGAATTGCTACTAGTGAAATATCTTTTAGGAAAAGGAAAAAACGTCAACTAACTTGGTAATAACGGGACCCCTAATTGAATGAATATAGTATTTAACTTCTCTATCAAAGAAGTTCGTAACTTGTGATAGACCACTATTTATCTATGTGAAATGTGAGTAGCACTGTATAATACACTTTTAGATAAAACTCACGCCACTTTCTATTTGGTGTCTCATTCCCAAACTTTTGAAATTTACAGGAATTTCAACCAATAAAAGAAACACTCCTTTTCAAGCTCTGCAATTTAGCATTTCTGTGTTTTCTTTTTAATTTCCTATTTTATTTATTATTTATATATGAAAAAAATGTTAATATGTATGATATGCAAAAGATTTCGAGGAAATGTAAATATGAGCTCAGTTTTTCCCTGTACCCTTCAACAATCTCATTTGACAACCTAACAAGTTTGAGTTTTTGATTTAAAATGTTCTGCATATTCCAGTATTTGATTTTGTTTCTCATTAATGCAGGAGGGAAGTACCAAAGGAACAACTGTATTGTTTATTGTATTCCTTTTCATTATGACTTTTGGGGCAATATTAATGTGCTTCTTGCGCAAACGGAGTGTTAATAGCAAGGGGGAACAAGAGCTTTCAGGTGCAGATGCTGGTGCATGTGCTTCCTTGAAGTCTCTATCAAAATCACTTGGTGGTGCATTGTCTGATATAAAGATGTTGTTGATCATACCCCTTATTGCATATTCAGGTCTACAACAAGCATTTGTGTGGTAATTTCTTACTAATTATAAGGCATTCGTTCTTTTGGATTTTCAATACTGGTTCTATGATTTATGGTGTCCTTTTATTTTTGTTATATATTTTTTGTTAACGAAATACTTTTTTGTAGGGCTGAATTTACCAAGTATGTTGTAACTACTGCAATTGGTATTTCTGGTGTGGGTAGTTCAATGGCAGCCTATGGGGCTTTTGATGGAATAGTAAGTACAGGAATGTTGAAGTATATTTCCTTGCCATTGCTGGGTGTTTAAAATTAACCTTTGATTATATCATGTGAACGAGCTTCTGTTTCTTATTTCCTCATCTTTTATTTATGTACTTATATTTTGAAATGTCTTCGAGCAACTGATACCAATATCGACAAGGAAATTGTTATGTTCTACATTTTTTCACGGTGGTTCTAACATGTAGACAAGGAAACTGCCATGTTCTATGTTTTTTCACGGTGGTTCTAATATGTAGAGCTCCTTGCCACATCGAAATATGTTCTAATGGAATCTACTTTATTTTCTTAATTTCTATGAATATGTCAGTGTTCTCTGCTTGCTGGTCGTCTCACCTCTGGTCTCACGTCCGTTACAACAATAGTTTCTGTTGGAGTTTTTGCGCAGGCAGTCGTATTAATCTTACTTCTGCTAGACTTCAGGTTGGCAGTCAATAATTTTCTTTGAATGAAGTTGATGTTATTTAATTTATTTCCCCAATGTTATTTAATCGTGCTTATATCTCTCTTTCCCACTCCTGATGCAGCATAAGTAGCGGATTTCTTGGTACTCTTTACATACTCTTTTTGGCTGGTTTATTGGGCATTGGTGATGGAGTTTTAATGACGCAACTAAATGCATTGATTGGAATACTATTTAAGCACGACACGGTATACAAATGATGCCCTATTAACATGTTTGCCTTGCTTTCTGCATTGCTGTTTTGTTGAGTTATTTTGCTTGCTCATGTCATGATGCCCTATTAACATGTTTGCCTTGCTTTCTGCATTGCTGTTTTGTTGAGTTATTTTGCTTGCTCATGTCTCAACGCTACTGATTACATATATCTGATTCACAACTTGGACATCCCCCGGTTATTCTTCACACATTTTACATGCTTTCTGCTTGATTCTTTTTCTCTATCATATATTTTCCCACTAACTGATACTTTATTTTCCATCATTGGCTTAATAATTATGTTCTTGGATAAATTTTTCCATAATTACTTGTAGGAAAAGGAAATAAAATTGTAAATGAATTGAGTTTATTTTATAAGTTAAAATCAATTTATATACTTAACATTTGTCGAAACTTTTGTAGAAATGCATAAGTTGATTTTAATACACGAGAAAATATCATTGAATTTTATCCTTATATTTTTTTTCCTCCGAAAAGTATTAATGGAAAAGTTTATTCTAGTACGACCTTAGTTTAAGTTGCCTCTAATGCCAAGTCTCTGTTGCTTTCCGCTGCAGGAAGGGGCTTTTGCGCAGCTAAAGATATGGCAATGCGCAACAATTGCTATCGTGTTCTTTTTCGCCCCGCTCATCTCATTCAAATCTGTGCTTGTGATTATGCTTGCTTTCCTTTGTGTCTCATTCTGCATTTTTCTATCGCTTGCTCTGAAGGTGGGGTACACATCATCATCCTCCACCAGTCACCGAATTTAAAGCTGCTTCAACTACAAAACTGTAGATTTTTGTGTACACATTGTTTCATTCTGTCTTCTCGCGAGCAACAGGTCCAATGTGGATTGTCTTTATGTTATGGTGAAATTTCCTTCAGTTGAATGAGCTGTATAAATTGTGACAACTATCAGTGTGTTCGGTAACACATTTGTTACCGCTGGCTGGACGTGATTCCGCGAAAGCAATTAATAGTTGCTTTTGCACTGTTTTTTATGTAAAGTTTCTAGTAAACATGGGTCCCACAAGCTTATGTGTAATGTATCTATATGTATTCACTAAAACAGGTTGTTTTATAAATTCTCATTGATCTTTTCTGGCCTTATAAGGGAGTAATAATCTTCTCTGATTTTTTTTTCTCAGTACCAAAAAGATTATATATGTAACCTGCAGAAGAGGACGTCTTGACTAAAATGTGAAAAACTAGAAGCAGAGTTTCGATTTGATGTTTCTGAACTAAAGTGCGGAAAGAACGAATCTGCCAACTACCCTGTTTTGTTTCCACGTGTAGAATGCTCTCAATTTTTAAAGGTGCGAAAGTCACTATCCAGTCTAAAACTAAACCGAAGCCATAAAGCATGGCCTGTAACAAGCCCATCGTAGGAGTCTCTAAAGTCATCTTCCACTTCAATACTCATTGGTCCATCACTTACCATTTTTCCTTACCAAAATCACTAAAAAAGTAGCTATGGTTAGGTAGTTTCGCACCAATTTCACTGCATTCCTGTCTTGTTTATATAGACTACATCAACTATCTTATCAACCACCAAGTACCATCCTAGATCTTCCGACCATGTCTTTTTTCTGGTTCTCTAACCTGGTCCGTTTACACTTCACATGGCCTTTAGTAACCTATGCTGCCACTTGGATAACACTTCTAACGTTGACGGTGGCAGTGGCTTCTATCTCACCGCAGGTGGCGTTTGTCTCCGCTATATCCCCCTCCGCTTCGTTCTCTCAGAAGTGCAGCACTGGTGGCTCCATTAGAATGCCCTTGGATGTTCCAGGAGACATCCTGTGTTTTCCTCCTCATATGTTCATCAAGTCTAAGATTGACCTATTCGTTCCACCCGTCTTTGCAGCCGCAATTGTGGCGGCTTCTGCTTGCGTGGTGCGAGCTGTGGGCTTGTGGGAGCATGATCAAACTCGCTGAGAATTTGACCCAGATCACAGGTTTCGAGATTATGTGATAATTTCTTGCTGAAAAGAGCTTCTGATGAACACGGCCTGACGTGGAGATTATCTATGAAATTGGACTAAACTGGTTGCTTCGGTATATATGAGATTATTTATTTTTGTAAATCCACACAAGGACATCATTGTCAAATGTAAGCAATGATGTCTTCCCAATAGATTTCTGAATTATTTGTCTTTCGGGTATGCTGATCATCTGGTTTTTCGTCTGGGGAGTTAGATTGAGGCCAATAAATATTTCATTCAATACTTACAATGAATAATAACGTAATTCTGTAGCTGTTGTTTTCATTTCAACAAATAAAATTGAATGTCATGCAAGACAAAGGAGTAAGCCAAAGAACGTCATGCAAGAATCTTGAGACTTTACCGATATGGTTTGTTGCAAACTGCATCTCAATCCCGTCCTCTGAGAGTTTGAAGGGGCAGAACATTACTCCAGCATTGTTTCTGACATGAAAACCCAATGATATGATCCATACTAGGAATGACTAACTCAAAGACAATAATGAACTCAGAAATTACGTATATATGAGATTTGAAGGTGTGGTGTAAAATTAAAAGGAAAACCAAAATTAAGATATTGAGAGGAAGATCAAGAGCTATGAAGTTATCGACGAAAGATGTCACAGAATTGAGTGAGCACAAATCGAGCTTCATTATGTCGACTCGTGCAGACTCATTCTCTTCTAGTATACGTTGTTTAGCTTCTTTTGCAGACAGCATGTTTCGTACTGCAATGATCACATGAACCTTTCGAAGTGCCAACACTCGAGTCAGAGACGAGGAAACTATTTTATGTCATCTTATTCATCAATATCATACTTTTTTTTGTCAAGCTTTCCACTAGTATTTTGTATATTAGTAATTCAAATTCTTTTAATGCAAAACAAAACTAGCCCATTTTACAAATATTTTCCCATAAACTCAAGCCTGATTTGCTGACAAAAAAAAACTGAAGTCTGATATTGAAAATTCCCTAATCATCGAGTTAAAACCCAATGGCTATAAAACAAACCTCGCCTTGAAATATTACAAGGTTGAGGCATCACAATGGTACAATAAAAAACACTGGCCCCATAACTAAAAGGGAGACTAGAAAGCCTAAAAGCATTTGATGTATCTTCCTGTACTTGGGTACAAGGTCAAAGAAAGAGACGCAACATTTTGGGGTGGATAAATATGAATCTCTGTTCGGTTCATTTGCATTTCTTCTTTACATCTTGCAATGATAGCGAAAGATATGAAAAACTTGGTATATATTTAGTAAATATCAAAATATCCGCTCTGGTACGGATTTCTCAGCTGGTAGTTGAAGTAATTCTCGAATCCCTTCACAAACAAGCTTAATTTGGGCTTTAATTGATGCAATCAATTGGGTGTACTCCTCTATCTGCCTGGTTATCTTTTCTTCCCTTTTTTCTATGTAGTTCAAAGCTTCAGACCAAGTAAACTCCACGTGGAATCCAAATCCTACATCCACAAATATGCGTTGTGTATCTGGCACTTCTGCCTGAAGGTATACTTCAGACCCAATATTGACCAATGTCCTTAGACTGGTTACACTATTCTTCTCTAGGCTTTCAATGTTTTTTCGAAGATCAGCAAAAATTTTCTGTTGTTCAAAAACCTTGTCCCGTTGATTAATCGCATGAATAAGATCCGGTTTCAAGCGTTTGTCAACAAATTCTTCAAACTTTCTAACTTTATCCTGGCGTGAGCTGTCCATATGATGAGAGTCCTAGTAAAGGATTGGCCAGCAACGAATAAGCTATATTAGTAAAATCCATACACAAATACCACATAGGTTCATGTTTATATTCCCAACAGTAGCAACAAATAACGGCCGAAAGGTATAGATCATTGAAACATTATACATATCCTAACTTGTGGTACATTTGGGCATTTCATCAAGTATGAAGGGGGCAAGGAACAAACGGATTGCAACAATATATACAACGAACATTTTGCATTATTTTCATAAGAGATCATTTAAAAGAAATAGGGAACAGATAATCGAAAATACAGAAAAGAGGGTTTAATATGGTCGGAAATGTTACCCAAGAGAGGAGCACTGATTGCTAATTCGTAACAGAGAGTGCACCGCTAGTATATCCGAAGGTAGGGTTTTGAAAGATCACAAAATTGAAAACTGTCCCCCAGGTGATTGCGGCGGTCGGAAGTGGAAACAGGTGCGTGAGCGAAGGGCGTGGCCGACGCAGGTGAGCCGGAAGGGGACGACGTTGGAGCAGAGAGAGAGAGAGAGATTCGGTTGAAGCGGAAGAAGAGAGAAGAAAGGAAGAAAAAGAAGAAGAAGGTTAGGGTTGTATCTGATGAAATCTCACAATCAAGTATAATCCAAATTTAATATTTGATCATTTTAAATTATTAGATTAGTCGGTTGTTAATTTGGTTGGGATCCAGGTTATTAAGTCAATTTAAAAAAAATATTTTCGTCTTGAATAAATAAAATAAATATTCTCAATCTTTAAC
>Ga0123341_1002017_pt1 | contig 16204 bp, 19 predicted proteins | sample Turbeapinknodule_FD_89959 | JGI IMG/M metagenome (GOLD analysis project Ga0123341, IMG submission 89959) | Root nodule microbial communities of legume samples collected from Mexico - Turtle bean Mexico pink nodule | ecosystem: Host-associated > Plants > Roots > Nodule | place: Mexico: Nepantla...
GGATTATATAAAATTTGTTACTTGTTTCTATAATGATAATAGAAGGATTTATAGAATCAATTTTTAGAAAATTACTCTATTTGTTTTTTTTTAAATTGTATTAAAAGTATGTTAGAATTATCATAAATTTAAAAAATATTGTTTGAATTAGATATTTTATTGATATATGGTAGGTGTATTTTATATGTGTGGTGTTAGATATTTTAAGATTATGGTTTGACATCTAAGGAAATACAAGTCAAAGGATCTTAATTAATTAGTTTTAATCATTCAATTAAGACAAAATCATGATTAAATGTGAAGAGATTACAATTCAATCTATATATTTCAAATTATGTTCTATAAAAAATCATTTAATACATAACACAAGGAGTACTCTCAACTCATATTTTATACTATACTTATTATATTTTATACTCTCTTACTGATTTAAGCGTTGAAGTATCATCGTTGAAATATCATCGTAGAAGGAGTCATTCATTGTGGGAGGAGCAACTCTCATTTAACCGACTTCAATTATATCTTCTAGGTTTAAGAACTCTTAACATTACGTGTCACACATATACATCGTATAAATGTGAGTTTTATATGATAAAATAAGATGAAAATGCATTAAAGAAGGTATTAAAGAAAGTGTGGGTGCGTGAAAGACAGAAGAAACAGAAGATAAAGTTTTGGTTGGAGAAAACGTTGGAAGGTCGAATAATGATATGAATGTGAGTGAAGTGAGAATTAATGGAAGGCCTGTGGTGTTTCCTCCATTTATGAATACAGAAAATGGAAGAAAAAGAAGGGCAAAGTGATCCTCCGTAACGTAAGGAATCTTGGTGGAGTGAAGTAAGACATGATAGACAGTTACCGTTTTGAGCGTACGGCACTCTGTTTTGCATAGAGAAAGTGATGAGAGGAGAATGGTGAAAGGAGTTATCTCCAATGGAACTTAGCTGGCTCATAAACCAAACCAAATAGTGAGGACACTTTGACGTGCATTTCAGCTTCTACTTCAACAAAACCATGTGACTCTTTCTCCAATATTATTGTGAAGTGGGACACATTACTGAACCATGAGTTGGATTCGTACGGATTTTCCCTCCATGTTCCTCCTATAAATACTTTCTCAACCAGACCACAACACAGCACCATTTTCTACGTTCTGCACAACACAACACAAAACAAAACCAAACTTCCTTCTCCATGATGGGTATTCGTTTGCCGTTTATGGTTAATGCAAAACAGACATGGTTGAAGTCGAACAATGTTCCAAAGGGTCACGTGGCAGTTTACGTTGGAGATGTCGAAAAGAAGAGGTTTGTGGTTCCAATATCATATTTGAAGCACCCTTTGTTTCTGGATTTGCTGAACCAAGCAGAAGAAGAGTTTGGGTTCAACCATCCCATGGGGGGTCTCACGATTCCTTGCAAAGAAGACGCTTTCATCAATCTCACTTCTCGAATGCGTGCCTTCTGAAACACACCCTTATTATAAGCTACTGTTAATTGACTGCATTTGCTTTTTCCTTCTGACTCACTCATTCTGACAAGTACAAATTGTATGTTCTATTTCTTTATTTTTGTACTATAATTAATATTACCTTGTTATTATTATTATTATTATTATTATTATTATTATTATGTTTAAACTTATCAGTTAACTGTCTGGAGAATCAAAATTGATTTCCATGGCAATTCTGCCACTTGTAGCTTCTACTCCCTGTAAACCTCACTTCAATTTTTTTATTATTTCCAACGTTTTTGCTTATTGTTATGGCCAAATTCCACCTTGCAGAAGTTAATACGGAATAAACAAGTTGAATTAATTATTCGGGTTATTAAATATGTTTATGTTCTTTGTTTTTTTAATGATGGGTAAGTTTAAATTTGGCTGTGAATTTGATTTTATACATTATACTTTGAAGGTTTTGACATAAACCTTCGCAAATATTTCAAAACTGGATATTCTTTCATGGGTAACAAAACACACAAAAATGTTAAAGTGGAAAAAAAAACATGGGTAAATGGTAGAAGAAAAAAAATAATTAAAAAGAGAGAAATACGCAAGAGGGAAATGGTGTAGAAGTGACAGTATATTTTTTTAGAATGGTATTTAATTAAAAACTTCATATAAAATATGCTTATTGATTTTAAAGTAATTATCTTAAAAATCACACCAATAATATTTTTTTACACGGTATAAAAACTAAACTCAAAATTTCTTTATATATACAGTGATAACAATTATTTTATATAAATATGTATAATATATTTTAATTTTATCTCAAAAATTACTTAATCATTTTTTGGTTCAGATACCTTAAGTTACTTGTTTTATAAAGGTAAATTTATACACTCTCGACCGGTTAAAATTCATTTTTCATACTTTTAAAATTAATATTATAAAAACAAATTTACTATATAAGATGGTTTATGGTTTAAACTGTGAATATATGCATTATCTACTCATATTTTTATTTCCTCTATCCTTATTTTATATAAAAGTCTTAGTTACCTAATTAATAAAGAGATTGTTTATTGAATGTGTATAAAAACATAATAAAAATACCTCATGGATAAAACTAAAAAACACTGCCAAATATATATGTTATAAATGAAAAAAATCAAGACATAAATAGACTAAAAAGTAGCTAAATTTTGTATGAATCTTCCTAATATATTAAATTCAAATGTTAAATTTGACCTTTTTTGGAGTTCTGAGTGTTTCTCGTTTGGGACTAATATCACAGAGAGATTATTTTTCTCAGCCAACATTATTATATATATAGTTTTAGAGACTAAAACTCTTATTCACTTAAATGAATGAGTTAAATTCAAACAATAAGTTTGTTTGCTTTTACAAACCAAGCTTTAAATATATGCCTCACTTGGCTCAAGTTATATTCTTGTAATTAACACTTTTTTCCACTCAAATATTATGCTCCAAGTAGCTAGATTTCTCGGCTTACATTTTCATTCTCTTCCATCTAAAAGATTAAAATAAAAAATGTAGTAGTAAATAATAATCTTATTAGACCCACGAGTCAAGTCTTGATGAAAATTCTTTAAGGAAGTGATCAAGAATTTGAATGGTGATTTTCTATATGAATGAACAAAGTGAGAAGACATTTAACATTATTCTTAAAACAAGTTAATAGTAAAAATCGGATAAAATTACTTCAACCTGAAATTCAATTTTACATCCTAAATCAGTTTCTAAATGTAAGCTAAACATAGGTCATGTTAATTATTTTTTGAAGTGATTTTTGAATAATCCAAAGTAAATGCCGAGAACAGAGGGAGAAATCATTAATCTGATATAGGGTGATTGAAAATAAGGGAAGAAGTTATAAACATCAAAATCGTCTTATTCTTTTTTGAAGTTACCTATTCTATAGTTTACATGTGGAGAGTTCTAGACAAAAAGAATACATGAAACATCTGCATCTCTATCATCATACATATATATAATCCGCGTAGCAAAGGCCATGACATAGCTGCAGGTGAAGAACTGCCATTTATATTGTATCGCGGGTACGACCTTGGTCACCACACTTTCCCTGCTCCTAGCATTCAATGGCCTCAGCACTCAAGAAGGCATTATCTGCATTCTTGGGTCTAAAATCACTCTTCTATTATACCATTATGATGAAGGAGCTTTCAACTTAGATATTGAAAAAATATTAAGATGGTTTAGTGAAGAAAGCAAAAAGCAGATGCTTGTTTTAGGCCGGTAATCAATACATGTACACTCGTCTTAGTCCAAAGACAGATTGCCAATTCGGATGTTTCGTTGCTGATGACTAATACCTTTACCCAGTCGTGACATGGAGGAACTCCAATCACCTGGTTTTCCGCTAAATGGAGATGCAAGTTTAGGCTGAAACCATATTTTCAGAGCCACACCGTTAATTCTAAGCTTACCATACGATTCATTACCCTGGTGAGGAATCTGAAGCCTCCTCAATAACGCTCCAATTGCTTTGCCCATTCTGAAGCCAAAATATTGCATATTTGTTAAAGAAATTTCTTAAACAATATTTTATGGACAAATTTGGATAGCATTTCATATTGTACGTTTGTACAATGGATTGTTACAGATAGGTGGGGCAATTATATGGTTAAAAGCATGTTGGCAACGTACACATTTGTGATTGACGATCTTACCTTCCAGCAAGGTTAATAATCTTCTCCCCCTTCGGAGACACAACTTCTGTTTTCTCTACAGGCAATAAAATGATTATGTTGGGCAATCTTGCACCTGCAAAGAAGATTTTCATGGGAATCCCCAACCAAAGTCAGGAAGGAGATTATAATGTAATATTTTCTACCTCATGCCTTCTGTTGGTTTAGTAAACTTGTTAATTATTAATAAAGTTTATTTAAACGAACATTTTTTTTGGACAGATTTAAACAAACAATTTAAAAAAGGGAAAAAAGAGAATCCTGTAATAGTATGTTAAAAGAAAAACTGCAGTTTATAGACTTAGATCACCAATTTAAAATTTCAAAACGATCACCAAGAGATTGATCTGGCAAAATGTCATAATAACAAGGTTTTGTTCACAATATTTGTTACAGAGTTCCAGAAAACAACTCCTTTTTATTATTGGGAAAATCATTAAATAAAAGGAAAGATGAAGTATTACCAAGAAACGGATGCAAACCGACTATCATATGCTAAAGAAAAGATAGGGTGGTGATACATCAATTCAAATCTAAATAAATGGATAGGATTTATCCATATCATTTTACGTAAATAAAATTTATTTATATTCTTTTAAATTCATTTAAAATGAATTAAATTTATTTTATTTTATTAATTAGATTAAATATACGTTATTAAATACATTAAATTCATTTTGATATGAACATACATTAATTTGGTTCAAATTGAGTTTAACCTGACTCAACTTGACGTGAACCAACTAAGCTCAACATGAATTCGGGCGGTCGAGCTCGAATGACTCGACATCGATCCAGGCCATGACAATCCAAAATCGGCCCGAGTCCAGACGACTTGAAATCGATCTGGACACAGATGACTCGACATCGGCCCAAGCTCGCTCGCCTCGACAACGGTTGAAAGTGCTCCACTGGACATTGGCCCGGAACTGCTGGTCTCAACATCAACATCGGACGGCTAAACATCGGCCCCGACCCAGACGACTCGACACCGGTTCAGGCTCGTACGACTCAACATCGGTCCGGGCCCATACGACTCAACATCAACCCCGGCCCATACGACTCAACATCGACCCGGGCCCGTACCACTCAACATTGGCTCGGGTCCGTACAACTCGACATCAGTCCGGGCCCGTACGACTCGACATCAGCTCGGGCCCGTACGTCTCGACATCGGCCCAGACCCATACAACTCGACATCGGCCCGAACCCGTACGACTCGACATTGGCTTGTGCTTGGACGACTCGACATAGGCCCGGGCTTGGACAACTCGACATCAACCCGGGGCCGCTCGACTCGACATCGTCCCGGGGTCGCTCGGATCGACATCGGCCCAGGGCCGCTTAGCTCGACATCGTCTCGAGCCCGTACTCTCGACATCGGCCCGGGCCCGTATAACTTGATATCAGCCCGGGCCCGTACAACTTGACATCGGCCCGAGCCCGTACATCTCGACATCGGTCTGGGCCTGTATGACTTGCCATCGACTTGGGCCCGTACGACTCAACATCGGCCCGTGCTTGGACGCCTCGACATAGGCCTGGGCTTGGACGACTCAACATCAGCCTGGGACCACTCAACTCAACATCAACCCGGGCCACTCGGATCGACATCGACTCGGGGTCGCTCAACTCGACATTGGCCTGGGCCCATTCAACCGGATATCGTCCCGGACCCGTATTCTCGACATCGGCCCGAATCGACATCGTCCCGGGCCCGAACGACTTAACATCGACTCGGGCCCACTCAACTCGACAACGACCCAGGCCCGCTCAACTCGACATCGGCTCGGGCCCGAACACTTAATAACAGCCCGGGCCCGAACGACTCAACATTGGTATAGGGCTTCTCTGCTCGACATCGGCCCGAAACCGTCCGACTCGACATCAATCTGAACCCGTACGACTCGACATCAATCTGAACCCGTACGACTCGACATCGGCTCGCTCGACATCAGGCCCGAGGTCGTATGTCTCGACATCAGCCCAGACCCGTCAGTTTCGACATCGGCCTGGACCCGTACGACTCGACATTGACACGGACTTGGACGGCTCTACATAGGCCTGGGCTTGGACGGCTCTACATAGGCATGGGCTTGGACGGCTCGACATCGGCCCAGGCTCGCTCGACTCAACATCGACCAAAGGTTGCTCGGATCGACATCGACCCAAGGTCGCTCGACTTAACATTGGCCCAGGCCCGTATGACTCGACATCGATCCGGACCCACTCGACTCAACATCAACTCGGGCCCGCTCAGCTCGACATCGCCCGGGCCCTCTCGACTCGACATCGGCCTGGGCTCGCTCGGCTCGTGTCCACTCAACTCGACAACACCCAGGCCCACTCGGCTCAACATCGGCCTTGACCTATACGACTCGATTCGACTTGGGCCCGGATGACTCGGCTTGACGTGGACTTGAGCTGACTTTGCTCAACCTTAACCCAACTTGTCTTGGCTCAACCTGGATCGGGCCAAGTCAAAATTCAACCCAAAATACAATTTAGATAATCCAAAAATATATCCAATTAAATGTATTGCATTTAAAATCCAAAAATACAGATTTGGATTTGAGATAAATTCATTTAAATGGATTAAAACTAATATGAATTTGGATAATTATGGATTGAATTTTGTAATTTAGATTTTTTTCGTAACTTAATAAAAAGAATATAATGATACTCAAGTGAACAAAATAAAGCATATTGTTGCTAATCATTTGCCAGTTTTTTTCCATACAATATTGCAAAGGATTCCGAAATGAAAACTACGTCTACTTACACTAAAGATTTAATTCACTTCCTTGTCCAGATATCAAAAGTGAGAATCAATAGAGTATGTTTCATATAAATAAAGTCAGTTTAGCAAATTAACTTGTTTTTACAATTTCAATTTATCTCAGACAACAATTATAAATAAAGATAAGAGGATAAATCTTTCAATGAATGAAAATTTCAACAAATAAAAGGACTTATATTATTAAATGATGATTATATTACCTGCTGCTAGTCTATGCTTGAGACCTTTCAAAACTGTTATGATGTACACCTGTTAACATTTTCATGGATTTAGGATATGGATTTAACAATTGCAGTAGCACAAATGTCTACATGTCAAATTTGCAAATGTTTCAGTTGTACACAAAGTACCGAGTATGAAAGAGACATGAACAGAGAATAAGCAGGGAAACAGGAGGTTATTGGATCCATCATTCAAACTTTGGAGCAAAAATTATGGTATCATAATAGATCGTATATGTGCACCAAATATCAAATGTGGTTATAAAATAAAGACCAATATTTGCGTCTGTTTATGTTGTGTGCTAATTATGTGTCCAGTGACTCTAAAGCCTTTTTTCTGCAACAATGAATTAATTTTAAACTTGTCAGTTAATCCTGGAACATTGTAAGATTATGTCAGCTTTCATGAACTAAGTGACAGGCTTGTGTATGTCAGGTTTATCGACTGTGAAAGAACTTTATGTTAATTTTAAACTTGTTAGTTAATTTAGGAATATAAGGAGCATATGTTGGCTTTCATGAACTATGGGACAGGCTTGGGTATGTTATTTACACTCAACCTGATTCCAATAAATAGAAATTCAAGGATTGTAATTCCTAAATACAGTTGAGTTAATGAATCCCACACATACAGTTCCCTCTTTCTCTAGCCTTTCACAGTTAAAATGCACCCTTTTTATGAAACATAAATAATCAATATAGGAGTTAGAATAGCTCACCTCAGCAGTAGAAACATGCAATTCTTTAACATCAATAACAATGGGACTCATTTTAAATGATACAGATGGAACAAGTCCATATGAAGCGGATTCCTACAAAATTATTACAGCATCATATGATCATCCAGGTTCCCTTAGAAACAATAAGACACAAGATATTGAACACAACTAGTTTCAGCTCCATACTGACCTCAAGTATTGAAAAAGCACGAGGATCGTATTCACCAAATCCCTCCATTAATGAACAAAGGTTTGATCCTCTTGAAGTTTCTGCACTTACTCCTAGGTTCTCAGCAAGTCTATTTTTCAGAGATGTATCATAAGGGAGTTGCAGGCATCCCAGAATTTGCGACAATATTTCACTTGTAGGTTTTTGACCAGCTTCAATTGTTTCACGAAACACCATTATGGCCAATGATGTCCTATAGAGTAAAAACAGCATTAAAAACTTCCACAAAGAAAAATTGAAGAGAAGCCTGTGAAAATTAAGTGTCATAAAAAAACTGGGAACAGAGATTTACTGACTTCCCTAGTGTTCTAAGTGTTTTCCTTTGACAGATTCAATTGCGAAGAATGGACAAAAATAGGATCAATTCAAACAAAATTTTGTAAAAATAGTTTCACTATGAAAAGCAGAACTCTAACTTTCACAAATTGTAAAAACAAATACGTAAAAGAATGTCTATACACAAATAAATAGTTAAGTAAAGCATTGTCTTAAAAAAAGTTGTAAAAACTAAGTAACGTATACCATTTATTATCAACTTGTGGCCGTCCTGAGTGAAAAGATAAAACAGGCTCACCAACACTGCAAGCCATCTCAAATCTCCGCAGGCACATTCCTTTCAAAGAAATCAAAGTGCTATCAGGATTTACAAACCACCGAACTATCAAGGCATAATATATGAATAGATTTGGGCCACAAGATAACCAAAATCCACAACCTTCTGCTTGAAGTTCCCAGCAAATTAAGAACTAGTCCTTTTGCCGATAAAAAAAAAAAAAAACTAGTCCTATAAATAAAATTCTATACATATCATATGAGCCTAACTTTTTTTTATAATTTAGGGGAAGGAATAAGATTTCTCCATCATTTCAGTATTTTCTATATGAAACAGCCTTAGAAATATTTCCTGTTCGATTGCACATAATTAACTGACTGAACAAACACAAAACTGTGGAAGAATTTGTAAGATCCTATAAAACCATATACTCCTGTCTTATAAGGAGCATTTTCCAACTTTTACATTTTTTTTAAAATATTAATACATTTGTAATACTATTCTTACGTTTTGACAAGGATTAAATTACACAGCTTTAATACGAGTCTATTTTATTCATTTATATTCTTAAATAAATAGTGAAAAGGAAAATTTATAGAGCCAAAACTTTTTTTATAGAATCACGACTTCTCTTGAAGAGGACTAAAGATGCTTTTTGTGATGTTCAAATAGAGGTGCGAGTAAATATGAAATTTTTATAATATCTTCACTGAGGAAAGAAAATATTTTGATATGGTCTTTGGCCATATGATCACAACAAGTAATTTTTTTAAAACTGTGATCACCAACCACTAATATGATTAAGTATTAAATAGAAAGGATATGTCCCTCAAAAAAGATAGTTCATTTATGCAAAAATGCTTGTTTTTAATTCATATTAACAAATCTAACTCTAATCAATCTTGAAATTTAAGAATTTTTTCATATCATTTACACGTGTCATATTGTACCCGTGGTGTATGAAATATTTGGGCTTTAAAGGTAACAACATAAAAGAAAAAACGCAAAAAAGGAAAACTATACATCAATTTTCAATGTATTTGCATTCATCACAAGAAGCGACATTACTTTTTAATAATACAGCAGTCATGCAAAAAACTGGTGATTTTCAAAGCAATATCAAAGAAAAAGCGAATACAGGGCGAGAATTGAAGCTGACAAAATTAAACGAGACTCACCAATTATGCATCGACAAATTATGAGATTAGTGACTACACCGTCTTTTTTGGCTTGAGAAAGGAGCATTTGAGCAGCCTCCATATCATCCTTTCTATCAAGGAAGTAAAAATAAGAAATTGGTTGAGAAAGAACCAAAAGAAAACATTAATTTAATGATAAAATCCTTAGACCACTTACTTCTCACTTGCCACTATAAGTACCGAGAAAGTGATAGTGTTTGGGCACAATCCTAATTCTTCCATTTCAAAAAATATTTCCATAGCCTTGTGAAATTGATCTCCATCACCTGTAGAGAACTCTTACAATGTTTAAACTCCATTTTCCCCATTAATCAGCTAACTTAAAAATGAAACTGTACAAATTGGGGAAACAGCTATAAAAATGAAAACAAGAAAGGGGTGTCACTCATGCCCTTTACAAGAAATGATTTAGGAAAAGAAATTTTAAACAAAGTCAGATCATTTGGAATTTATCTTAATTTACACTGTCCTTATCATATTTTAGTTGTTATATCATATTATGACATTTTGGTTATAGGTTCAGTTAGTAAGTTGTTGAGTTCAGTTACAAGTTTTGCTTTCTGTAGTTAAAAGTTCAGTAATCTGTATAAAAGAAGTGCTCAGTAACAGTAACTGTGTATAAAATACTCTCTGCTTCTCTAGCAATTTCTCTCCATCACTCCATTCTTAGGGGTATTTTAGTGCTTAGCAATCAAAGTTTCTAGTTCGGGTATATATATATATGTGTGTGTGTGTGTAAAATGCCAGAATACTTGGGACTACTCAAAGTTCCCCATTTCCTTGGCTTCACTAGTCGACAATGGTGCCCTAACTTTGACAAGTCCCAAGTCAAGCAATAACTCACCTGTTATTACCTGAGAGTGAATGAAATGTTAGCCTTAGTTGTCTAGTCATGTGACAAGTTTCGTTCCGTCTCTCTTATCTCTCCATCTTCAGATATATTTACTAAACCTATTAACTTAAACTCCCCTGAATTCACAGACCTTCAAATTTGCAGTTATTTTTTAGAAGGAACTACTCTTCCAAGCTATTGAATATTTTTCCGATCAAAAATTTAGTGATGAGGCATAAGGAAATGAATGTAACAATCTTATGGACCAAGGAAAAAAGTCAAACTTACAAAGTGCAGTCAGCAAAGCATTAATTGTTGAAACAGTCATTCTCAATTTAAGAGATTTAAGATATTCATATAGCTCCAATGCTTTCTGCCAATTTCTTGCCTGTAACAAGCAGTTGCCACTAATTAGTAGGTGAAGTCAATGCAGGCGGCAAAAGATTTGAAAAAACATAACTTACTAAGGAAAATAAACATAAAAGTACACAGTAGTTGCCTTAGGTCATACTTGTACTTCATTATTATTAGTTTCTAGATTCCGGATCATCAACTAGAGCACAAAATCCATATATACACTACACTGAAGAAAACATTCTACATCCATACATATTTCTTAATTAAAATCAATAGCTAGAATGCCAGAAAAACATGGTAATTTTAGGAAACCCATTACTTCATTACTTTCCCAAGTAGAAAGAGTAATAACAGTCATTAAATGAATTTCTTTTTAAATTAATGTTTTTATTTAAAACATAAAAACATCTTTTTATCATCCGTTTCTAATACATAATTCAAATACACTCTACTGTCCCATAAATAGACCTTCAATCCATTTCAGTTCCCTTACCTTTTATTATGCATACTCTAAAAAATCCATAATCCAATTTTTTGAGTTTCATGACTAAAAATTTGTCCTAGGTTTCATTAATGATGTTTTCATTTTCATTCATGACAGTCTCGTTTTCTGTTTCTTTTCAACTTTAATTGTAATACTTGACAGGACATACATTACTACAGGCACCCATCAATGAGCTATATGACATTATTCCAATACGTATTCCTCCTTCACGGGCTTCTTGTAGAACATCAAAGGCAGCATCCAGATCTTTGGCATGACCAGCAACATCTATCAGTGCACTCAGAAATATCTGCATGATGAGTCAGCTTCTGTAAGCAAACAACAGTATAGAAATGATGAAAAACATACACGAACCAATTCAAGAAACCACAATACAAATGAAAGTGTTTTTTATTATGCTTTATAATATACTGAAACTAAAGATTTTAATAATCCATATCACCAACAATTAATTTTTTAAAGTACCTCGTCTGGGAGGATCCCTTTCTGGGTCATGTCATTGTATACAGCAAGAGCAAATTCCCAATCCCTAGTTTGGCTGCACGAATTAATGGCAATGGTATAAACTTCTGGACATCCCTTTATGTTATATTTTTGTAACATCTTGTACACTTCTTTTGCTCGTTCAACCTGAAAAAAAAAAAACAGAAATCATTTAACATTAAATAGATACATAATAAAGTACAATAAAAAAGAGTGATTAGGAAAGAACGAAACAGCACCTGACCAGCTTTAGTGCATGCCTTCAACAATGCACCTATAGTTACGTGATCAGGGTCCATGGGCTGCATTTCAGCTGCCATTTCTGCTAAAACATCAAAAGCACGATCTACAGCTCCTGATTGGGCACAAGCAGCTATAAGTGCATTGAATACAACACGATCTGGCTTCACATTCTACTGCATAAAACATCACATCAGCATGTACAATTAAAAATAGGGAGGAGCTCAAGTCATACTACAAAGATAATTCTTTAGAAAGACATTTGCAATAAGTGTACCTTTGACCTCATTATTCCATAAGCACCAAATGCTTTAGCCACTTGCCCAGCTCTAGCACAACCATCAATAAGTGCTCCGTAGGTATGGACGTTAGGTTCGACTCCAGAATTAACCATCTTGTGAAACACCTAGGCATACGATTAACAGTTTTAATAGATTCATAATTTACAGAAAATTATATTGGATTAAATTAAATCATGTTATGGTGAGTTGAAGGGCGATAATATACTTCAAACATTAGATCTACTTTTCCACTCTTTGCACAAGTTAATATCAGAGTGGTATAAAGTTTGCAATCAGGTTCTAGTTGAGCATTCTTAAGAAGCTGCAAAACATGGAAAGCCCCTGAAACATGCACAACAAAAATGCGATGAGCTGAAAAGATAACAAAGAAGGAACTTTTAGAGAGTAACCAGAATATTTACTTTCCGAATCTTGGGAGCTTGCGCACACTGACATAAGCATGTTAAATGTACTCAGCGTTGGATTTGGAATGAGCCTAATGTAATCAAACGCTTCATTAACAGCCTTTCGCTTCTTGCAGATGTTAAAAAACTTGGCATGATAAACCTATAACCAGTAAATAGGCATATAAGAGAAACAAAAAATTGAAGAACTAAATATCAAGTAAAACCAGAAAGATGCAGGTACCTTAGTCATGTCTAATAAACCCTTTGTTTCCATATGTTTAAGCAATTCTACACATTCATGTAGCCTAACAAAATCAATGTACTTAGTATAAGCTTCTCAAACTTAAAAGTAATAGTGAAAATAGGTCAGATGGGCATCATGATCATGATATAGTTAACAAATAAGAAAGAAGTGAAGGGAGGAGTTTCACCTCACTGTTCCTCTCTGTTTCATTGAAAGCAAATGGTTTCATGTTTAAAACTCCAACTAGTATTCTCATAAATCAACTACATTAAGTTTTCAGTGTTCATAGGAGCCAGATCAGGTTAGCAAATTACCTCCCAACTTTTAGCAAATTATTATATTTGCTTAGATGCTCCGAAGGAACATTTTTCTGACCATCATGCACCATGATTTGATCGTTTTTCAGATCAATATGCATCTTCATTGAGTGAGTATTCTGGGGCAAAACTGCGTTATTATTGAAATCCATGTTTGTCCTTTCCCTGTCTCCTGAAGAGCTTCTGCCTCTCCTCAAGTTTTTACTCACATGTTGCAGAGGGTAGCCATCTTTATGACTGGAAACTTCAGCTGCTCCTTTGACATGTTCTGAAACAATAAAACATGGTTTACATAAAATTCTCTTTAAATATTGGCCTGTTCATCACGATAACTATGAAAGGATTTGACCAAAAATATCATCATTGAAATGATATGCTGATAAATTTTCTTTCATGTAAATTACCTGCATTTTGTAGAGGAATATCTGTAGATAACCCTGTTCCTTTCAGTGTGACATTTCCCATCACTGAGGGCGATCTTTTTTTATTCATAAAAGAAGCACGGGGGGATAATGGCTTTAAACCACTCAGTGGTGTAATAGAACCAGTTGCAGGCTTGTTAACCTCATAAAACATGTACAGCCCTTCCCTAACCGACTCCCCAAAAACGACGTCACCGTTGATGGAACCAAGTTCAATCTTTTCTTTAGTACGTCCACCAACAGTTGCCAGTGCGCTGTTTACGCGAACAGAAGAAGCAGTATGCTCAGACTCGACGTTATTTAAAGACAACTCGGGATCAGAGTCAACTTTATCTTGACTTTCTTCCACTTGTATAACCATTTCCTCAGCGAACTCTAGAGGTGGTAATGAACTTGATGAGAAACCCACGGATGAAAAAGACTCATCCAACACCTTGAAACTATTATTATTACTATTATTATTCACACCAGAGTCAAGAACAGTAGAAGATGACTCTGAAGTCTCAGCGGCGAGGGCCACTTCTTGTACCACCGAAGATTTCAAAAACGGGAGGTGGATCTCGTTTTCCTCAAACACCCGGTACTCTTCCCCATGGTGATCCTTCAACTTCCCAATCTCACTCAGCGTGCTATCCCTTTGAAATTCCGTAAAACCAAGAATCTCGCCATCAATTACCTGACTCCCAACGTTAGTTCCTTGAGGCGATAACGCGAACTTCGCATGCCCCCGTGTCTGCAGTAGCGAAAAAGTTAGAAGGTGGCAGTCACACAAACAGAAGACATTCAATCAATTCACAAGCTGCATGGCTTGGGCAGCACAAAAACTCTATCTACAACACTAAACGCATCTAATCAGAGGTGCGGAGTGAAGAATTCGGTAAATGCGAAAATAAAAAAGTAATTGACAGAAAAGAATCTGATAACAAAATTGAAGAAGTGGAAAAAACAAAATGAAAAGAAGTAGGTCGTGAAATTGGAATATTATTGTTGGAAAGTGACCTGGTTAAGAGAGTCGTTTTTTTTCTTGGTGAGAGTGAAGTGAAGCCAGGAAACGGCGGATAAAGTGACGACGATGACGAGGACAACGAGGGAGTGGGAATGGAGGGAGGCCTTGTAGACGAAGCGCGGGGAGTGGAAGCGGAGGAGACCTAAATTGCGGCTGGTGGTGCGTTTGTTCCGGGAGCGAAGGGAGAGCGGCGTGGGAGGCGGACGGAGGGAGTGAGTGGAGGCGAGGAAGTGGGAGCGGAGAACGGAGAGCGGAGCGCGGGAGGTTAGGGAGAGGGCGCGGTGTCGGTTGAGAGAGAGGTTAACTTCCATGGATGAAGAGAGAGAGAATGAGAGAGAGAGTGAGAGTGAGAGTGGAAGAGAAGAAGTGGATTAGCATTTAGCAGAAAGAAGAGGAGAGGACGCAGCACACCTTCTTTTGAGCAACCAGCGACACCACTTCTTGCTCATCCGATTCTTTCTGACGTGGCGCGTTTTTGTTTTTCTGTTACAACACACTTCCTACCCACAACGGTATTAACCTTTTACTGTTTTTAAAACAACATTGTAACTAACTCTCTACACCTACCTACTTTATTATACTTCAAGAAATGTTATAATGTCATTTTGGATGCTAAATTCCATTACATAAATTCACTAATTTAAATGTGGATAAATATATTCATTGCAAATCGTATTTCTTTTGTAATATAATAAGATTTGTTTCTTTAATGGAACGGTTATAACAGTCACGAAAGATTGCTGAATCTTATTAATCATTAATGACAAAACTAACGTAATTAGATTCAATTTATTGTAATGAGATTGTAATTTTTTTATTATACTGAAAACAAAATACGTTGTTATACCAACTATTTACTGTTTATGTAAGATCGTTATACTATTTTTAGTAGTTTATTTATTTTTTAAATATATTTAGAGTATAATTTGTTGATATGTGATAAGATGATGGTGTCATATTTTACGTATTTCCTTAAAACAATGATTAAATTGCAATTTTAGATTTTTCATTATTTATTAATAAACATTTGTGTAAATTATATTACGGAAATATGCTTTGTATATATATAAAGATCAAGTTAATGGACTGTTTTTTATTTTTAACTTGTTAAAATTAGGAATATTTGTTGACGTGATTAAATATATAAATTAATATAACATTACAAAAAATAATTTTTGAATTGGTATACAAAAAATTTAGTTACCAACTTTAGA
>Ga0123341_1002018_pt1 | contig 16202 bp, 16 predicted proteins | sample Turbeapinknodule_FD_89959 | JGI IMG/M metagenome (GOLD analysis project Ga0123341, IMG submission 89959) | Root nodule microbial communities of legume samples collected from Mexico - Turtle bean Mexico pink nodule | ecosystem: Host-associated > Plants > Roots > Nodule | place: Mexico: Nepantla...
GATGTCTCGCTCGATGTCGAAGACGGAGAACTGGTCTGCCTGCTTGGTCCTTCCGGCTCGGGCAAGTCGACATTGTTGCGCATGATTGGCGGCTTCGAAGCGCCGACTGCGGGAAGCATCCTGATCGATGCAAAGGATGTTACGTCAATGCCGCCGGAAAAGCGGCCGACAGGGATGGTGTTCCAGAGCCATGCGCTATGGACGCACATGGATGTCTTCAACAACATTGCGTTCGGTCTCAAGCTTCGCCGCCTGCCGAAAGTAGAGATCCGGGAACGCGCCGAACAGGCGCTGGCGCTCGTCGGTCTTGCCGACTACGGCAAACGCATGACCACGCAGCTGTCTGGTGGCCAGCAGCAACGTGTAGCGCTTGCCCGCTCGCTTGTCCTCGAACCCAAGATCCTTCTGCTCGACGAACCCTTCGCAAGCCTCGACCAGCACTTGCGCGAGCGGTTGCGCGAGGAGGTGCGTGATATCCAGCAGCGGCTTGGCATCACCACGCTCTTCGTCACGCACGGGCAGGACGAGGCGCTGGCGCTTGCTGACCGGATCGTTGTTATGCGTGATGGTCGCACCGAGCAGATCGGGCCGCCCGATCGTATCTATCGAGAACCAGAGACGGAATTCGTCGCCGGGTTCATCGGTTCGATGAACTTCATTCGCACGACTGTGAAGGGCGGTTTGAGCCAGCATGCAGCCTTTGCGCTCCCGGTTCCTGTTGCAGACGGCGAGGTCGTGCTTGCCGTTCGGCCTGAAGCCCTCTCGCTTGCCGTGACGAAGGGCACGGGTACCGGCATCGTTCATCGCAGCATCGACTTTGGCACCCATAAGGTCGTCGATGTCGATCTCGCCGAAGGAACAAGGCTGAAAGTAATGACATCGAGCGACAGCGACTGGACGACGGGCGCGTCGGTGGAGCCAGTGGCCGCGGCCTTCAGGGCGTTCCGCGACAATCGGCTTGTCTACGAATTCGCCCCCGTATCGGCTCAACAAAACAATCGGGTGTTTGGGCATGCTTGAACACCGTGGAGTTGCAATTGAAAGAGTGGGGCATCGCACCTGGCTGAAATGGCACCGCGGCCACCGTTTTGCCGGTGACATTTCCTTCACCGGCGAGCGCATCGTTGAAGGTATGGAACTCGGGGCCAGCGTCGAGATCGATCTTGTGCGCTTTGGCGGGGTTGGCTTCGCTGTTCTGCATGACGAGACCCTTGACGCGGCGACAACAGGATCTGGTCCGGTTCGCGAGGCGTCCGAGGCCTATTTGCGTGGCCTTTGTCTGCGGGATCCCTTCGGGGCACCGAGCGGGCACAAGGTCATGATGCTTGGCGATCTTGCGCAACTCCTGGCCCAGATCAACCGGGATCCTGGCGCCGTGTTGCAGCTTGACCTTAAGGAGAGTTCAAACACCATACGCGACGTTGACATTGCCGCGTTTACGGCAGCCATTTCGCCGGTCGCGGGGACCGTCATCCTTTCAGGCGGCGATTCGGTTGCTGTCGCGCGGCTTTCAACGGCCGTGCCTGACATGGCAATCGGCTACGACCCATGTCACGGTGGCGCTATTGAAAGATTGATGGAAACCCGCGATTTCGCAGGCTTCGTTGCTGACGCTCAACGCGTCGTGCCCCGTGCACGGATGATCTATCTCGATCGCCGCCTGGTATTCTTCGCCGATCAGGCCGGCTATGATCTGATCGGTGCTTTTCATGATGCGGGGCGGGTCGTTGACGCCTACACGATCAACGCGGCCGTTCCGTCCGCCCTACCGGGCGTCAGGCGCCTTATCGAGCTGAAGGCTGACCAGATCACGACGGATGACCCGGTCGGCCTGGAACGGCTTTTGATGGAAAATCAGGCCTGAAAGCCTTCAACGAGCCAGGGGTGTAGAACCCGGTTGCCAGCAAGGATGTCTCCGTTTGAGGTGACGGGCCCACCATTGAAAGCGGAAACCACGCCACCCGCCTCGCGCACCAGCAAGGCAGAAGCGCCATAATCGTGCAATGAGAGACCATCCTCGAAGAAGCCGTCCAGGCGGCCACAGGCGACATAGGCGATCGATAATGCCGCTGAACCAAGCCTACGCACGCCAGCGGTGGTTGCCATCAACCGCTTGAGCGCGTTGAAATAGACGTCCTCGGGCACGGCCTTGAGTTGGCCCGGAATCGGCAAGCCAGCCCCGACGAGAACGTCTTCGACCCCCTTGGAGCTCACGCACCGGATCCGCTCGCCGTTCAGGTACGATCCGCCGCCGAGCTCTGCACTGAAGAGCTCATCCAGCATTGCGTCATAGACGACGCCCGCGACGATCTCAGCGTCTTCGACGATCGAGATCGTCATGCCGAAATGCGGGATGCCCCAGGCGAAATTTGTCGTCCCGTCGATTGGATCGATGTAGATGACAGGCACGCCGTCGTTTGCATTCCGGTTGCCGACCGCTTCCTCGCCTTTGATCGCGTAGGAGGGAAAGGACCTGTTCACTTCGTCGACGATGATCTGCTCGACGGCAACGTCGATCTCGGTCTGATAATCCCTCGGCGCTTTTGCCACCAACTCGCCATCCAAGCGACGGCGCAGCGATGAGCGCGCTTTAGCGCCTCCGATAAGAACAGCTTCGGCTAATGCCGCCAGGCGCGGAGAGGCAGTTGGTGAGATGCGGGAGGACGCAGGAGAGAATTCGGCGGGATTTGGATTCGACATCGTTGTCAGATCATGGCGGACCCGTATGAAACTTTGATGACGAAAACGCCGGCTCCAGCGTTGGCGCTCTCCTGCTGTGGCTTTTACTTCCCGATTTCAATTGAAGCCGTAAGCTGAAATTTCCTCCCTCGTTTTTGACCTAACGGCTTCACGCGGGTAGGGGAGGGGCCGTTTCAAAGCCCGGATGCCTTGGTGAGATTGACGCGGAAGCAGTCGCGCCGGCGTCGGTACTTGCGGGTCATTTCTGCGCTGGCATGGCCAAGCTGTTTCTGCACGTAGCGCTCGTCGACCCCAGCCGAGGAGGCCAGGCCGGCGCGCAGCGAATGGCCCGAGAATTTGACGGCGTGCGCCTTCGCTGAGATCGCCGCGAACATCGGCCGCAACGGCCGCCGACTTGACCAAGCGCGCGGCTTGCCTGTCATTGTCTTTGCCTTTGCCGGTGACCCGGCGGAACAGTGGACCTTTGGCGAGCTTTGCAAACTTGATCCAGGTTTCGACGGCGCGTGGGCGCGACCTCGGCGAGGTTGGCGCTGCCTTCGCCACCGGCAGCGATCCCGCCTGGGGCGGCTGCTGGCGATCCGCCAGGCTCTGAAATGCGCCGCGGCCGCGGTCCGGCTCAGCGGTCGCAATGAGGACGAAAGTGCCCTGCGCGACGCCATGCTGCTGACCGCGGCAGGTGACGATCAGGACCGGCGGGAAACGTGTTTCGGCCTTCAAACGGCTGGCCGGCAAGAAGGGTGCGATCACCTCGACGTTCCTGGCCGAACTTGGCGTCATCACATCGATTTCAGTGGAATGGCCGCAGTCGATGACTTACAGTGTGCGGGATGGCGTGTGCTGCGTGCGCCACGGGATTCCCGAAATTGACGGAGACTTCAATCAACTCTCACAAGGGAGAGTGACCCCTATGTCTTTGTCGCACCGACCGATCGGCAAGCGCCTGATCTATTCCGCTTTCCGACGATTTCTCGACAGCGAGACGTCCGCAGGCATGCTGCTCATGATGGTCGCTTTGCTGGCGATCGTTACCGCCAACTCGCCGCTGGCCTTCGTGTATTTCGACACACTGCACGTTTCTATTGGGCCGATGAGCCTGCAGCATTGGATCAATGACGCACTGATGGCGCTTTTCTTCCTGCTCGTCGGCCTTGAAATCAAGCGTGAGATGCTGGACGGCCAGCTCTCAAGTTGGACGCGCCGCGTCCTGCCAGGTGCTGCGGCCGTTGGCGGCATGCTCTTTCCCGCATTAATCTACGGTGCTTTCAATCAGGGCGATCCTACCGCAGCACATGGTTGGGCGATCCCGACAGCGACCGACATCGCCTTTGCGCTTGGCGTGCTTTCTTTGGCTGGTCCGCGTGTTCCGGTGACCCTCAAGGTTTTCCTGGCTGCCCTTGCCATCATCGACGACCTCGGGGCGATCGCGATCATTGCGCTCTTCTACACGAGCGACCTGAACTACTTTGCCCTCGGTGGCGCTGCGGCCGTATTCTTCGCCTTGATAGGGATGAATCGCTCAGGGGTCGGTCGCCTCGCTCCCTATCTGGTCCTGGGTGCCGCGCTTTGGTGCCTGGTTTTCCTGTCGGGTATCCATGCGACGATCGCAGGCGTTCTTCTGGCCCTCACCATCCCCCTGAAGCTGGCGCGAGGAATGCCCGAGGCGTCACATTCGGAGTCACCCCTGCATCGGCTGGAAAACAGCCTCCAGGTTCCGGTTGCCTTCCTGATCGTGCCCCTGTTTGGCTTCGCCAACGCCGGCGTTTCCTTGACAGACGTCACGCTCGCCTCGCTGTCAGAGCCCGTCACACTCGGTGTCGGATTGGGATTGGCAGCGGGCAAGCTCGTCGGCGTCTTCGGCGCTGTCGTGTTGATGGTCCGAGCCGGATTTGCGGGTTTACCGGGAGCCGCGAGCTGGCCGCAGGTAGTGGGCATCGCGCTTTTGTGCGGCATCGGCTTCACGATGAGCCTCTTCGTCGGGCAACTCGCCTTCGAAGACCAGGCAATACAGGATCGTGCCAAGCTCGGCATCCTGATCGGCTCGTCGGTTTCCGGCATCGCCGGTTATCTCATGCTTCGGTTCTCGTCGCGCCGAACACGAATACCCATATGAAATAAGGTGAAAGCGGCCTTGAAGGTTTCGACGTAATGATATCTCCCAACTGTTCTCACGATCTGCGCGATCGCGGCCGTATGCCTTGGCAGGCATCGTCATGATCGGGCATACTGTGGCGCACCCGCCTGTCTGATGGTGAAGGCGCAAGTTGGCTTCATAGATGCCTCGATGCCACCGGAGCTTCGGTGGCGACCATATTTGCCTAGACGCGGTCGCGGTCCATGGAAGCTGCACCTTCGCGCTGCTTGACCGCAAACTCCTCCTCGGGCGAATAGACGAGCGTCTTGCGACCGTAGGCGGCGAAGTATGCGATCGCGAGCGCATACCAGATTGCCACGCCGATGATGCCCTTCTGATAGAGCGGATCGGTGAGCTGGAAGAAAATCGTGACCAGGGCAATCACCACGGTGAGCACCGCACCCGGCACGCCGAACGGGCTGCGGTAAGGCCGCTCAATGTTCGGAAAGGCGCGTCGCAGCTGGATGAACGTCAGCCCCTGCAACAGGTAGGAGAACATGGCGCCGAATACGGCCATGTTCAGGAGCACGCCGCCGATGAAGGAACCCGCCTGATCGCCGCCCTGGGCGAACCACACAGCCAGCATGACGAGGAAGCCGACGAGTGAACCGGCAATCAACGCCGTGTTCGGTGTCTTGTGGGCGCCATGGGTTACGGACAGGAAATGCGGGAAGTAGCCGGCGCGCGACAGCGAATAGATCTGCCGGCCGAAGGCGAAGATGATGGCGTGGAAGCTGGCGATCAGTCCGGCAACGGCAAACAGTGCGAGAATCTTTGCCCAACCGGTTCCATAGATGGCACGGAAGCCGTCGAGTATGGGCTCGCCGGAAACACCGAGTTTGAACGCGCCGCTTGGAATGGCCGGATTGATGATCAGCACGAGGAAGCCTGTCGCAATGAGCGTGAACATGCCGAGCATGATGCCCCGTGGCATGTCGCGCTTCGGGTCAACCGATTCTTCAGCGGCGAGCGGCAGTTGCTCGATGGCCAGAAACAGCCACACGGCGAAGGGCATCGAGGCCAGAACGCCGTAGACGCCGAATGGCAGAAACGGCCCGCCGCCGTCTGGAAGCTCGACGGCTGCACCGGTCGCGGGATCGACGCCGATGTTCATTGCATATTTGCCGAAATCGATGAACGGCACGGCGCTCACGAAGAAGAATGCGAGGACGGCAAGGGCAATCAGTGTGACGATCACTGTCACTGTGAACGAAAGCTCTACTCCACGCACATTTAGGCCTAGGAAGACTATGTAGCCAACGAGCCACCAGATTGGCTGGAAGCTTTCAGGCGTGCCAAAAATCCCCGTCAGGTAGGAGCCGATGAAGAACACCACGACGGCGGGCGTCAGCACGTATTCGATGTTTTCCGCCACGCCGGTGATGAAGCCGCCCCACGGACCGAAGGCCGTCCGGGCGAAGGAATAGGCGCCGCCGGTGTGCGGCAAGGCCGGGCTCATTTCGGCAATCGAGTAGGTAAGGCCGAGATACATGATGGTAATCAGGATGGTGCCGATGAACATGCCACCCCAACCACCGACAGCAAAGCCCAGATTCCAGCCGGAAAAGTCACCAGAGATGACGGCGCCAACGCCAAGGGCCCAGAGTGAGAAGACGCCAGCGTGGCGTCTCAACCCGCGGATATCGAAGTATTCCTGCCCGGGTAAATGGTAGATCACTCCGCCTTCATGTTTGCTGTCATTGGCCATGGCCGTTGCCTCTTGATCCTATTTCACGGCATTCTTCCATCGTCCACGCAAGGCCGCTCGAGTACAGCGCTCAAGCGTGGATTGCTACTTGCTCGTCGAGCCAGACCTTTGAGGAGTACAGTGCTGCATCGGGGTCGCCACCTGCGGCCGGATAGGCGGCTAGGTGGCCAACCGGGAGGCTCCTGTCTGGTGCACGCGAAAGTCTGACGTGGAATAACGAGCTGAACCCGCCCGCGCCGTCCAATATCGGGGGCGGTATTCGACCGATCGGGCTCGTTGTGCCGCGCAGCATCCATCGTCTCATCACCCGGTGGAGCGCGATAGACAAACCTGCCTATGGCGCCCCGTCTCGGACAATGACTTCATGCCTAATTGCAGACTTTGTCAAACACCTTTGCGCGGGCCTTCGCGATCTCGAAAACAGCGTAAAAATCAATCCCCTGCGGCGCGTTCAGGCGATCGCGCGAGCACGGTCCTAAAAGACACTCGATAGTTCGGTTTGCATTGAAACCGTCCTTATCAGCCGATAGGAAAGACTAGCGCTCGCTGAGCCCTTCAGCGAGGCCGATCGTCGACCTCAGACTTCACCCTTCGCCAGCCAGTCAAATTTGGGTTGGTGTCTTCGACTGCCGGTTATGTCCATGCCTCCCACCTATCGGAAATCAAAATTGCTCCGCCGTTCCCGCGTTTTCTGGGGTTCGCTTTCGCTATGGCGGCCGCGGCTGGTGTTCTGGTGTGGGGCGTTGGCGATCGGGGTTATCAGCGTAGGGTTTGCCAAATTGGCAGATCTGGCACAGAAGGCGTTCTCGGGTATCACCACCTCTGGCGACGGGATGTTTCTCCTGCCCCTCGCCATCACCAAAGCCGGGTTCGTCATTTCGGCATATCTTGCCGCGCCGCTCTTTCCGAATGCGCAAGGCAGCAGCCTCCATCGGACGTGAGGGGCCGACGGTTCAGGTCGGCGCCTCAATCATGCTCGCCGTCGCACGTTTCGGCGGCATGGCGCAAGCGCGCGCGCCGATACTCGCGGGCTCTGCTGCCGGTATCGCTGCCGCATTCAACACGCCGCTTGCCGGTATCGTCTTTGCGATCGAGGAGATGAGCCGGACATACGCGTCGCGGGCAAACGGGCTCGTGCTGACGGCGGTCATCCTGTCCGGCAGCCACAACTATTTCGGATCAGCATCAGGCAGCGCCGACGCAACTCGCCGATTGGGGTCTGGTGCTCGTATGCGGCATTGGGGGCGGGGCGCTTGGCGTGGGCTTCAGCGGCTTTGCATTGCATCTCGGGCAGCGCGTGCGGCGGGCGCAACCGCAGCCCTTGAAGCGAATGCTGTTTCTGGCCGGCGCATGTGGCTTTGCGATCGCCGTCATCGGCATCGCCTCGAGTGGTACGACCTTCGGGACGGGTTACGATCAGGCAAAGGGCGCCGTCGAGGGGCGGGCGCTTCCACTGCTGTTTTTTGCTGAAAGGCTGCTCGCCAGTTTCCTGTCGATGATTTCCGGGATTCCGGCGGCCATATTTGCGCCATCGCTCGCCGTCGGCGCGGGTTTCGGTAGCACGGTCGGCACGCTGCTTGGCAGCAGCATCGCACTCGCGGCGATTCTCGGGGTGGCCGGTTACTTCGCCGGCGTCGTGCAGGCGCCGATGACGGCCTTCGTCATCATTCTTGAGATGACCGGAGACCATCAGGCCGTCATCCCGATCATGGCCGTCTCAATGATCGGCTACGTGACGTCGCGCCTTCTGTCACGCGAACCGCTTTATCATGGCCTTTCGCGTGTGTTCATCGCCGCGACGATCCGCGCGCGAAGGGTGATGGAAAAGGAGAGGGTAAGCGAAGAGGCGGAGAATGGGCGTCCCGCTCGCTAGCCGTATATCTCGCGTAAATAAGGCCAGGGTTTACGATCCACTCACCTGCCCGTAGACCTTCTACGTCGAGCCGGCTGGACGAGTCTCGAGCCGCAGTGCCGATAAATCGATATCGATTGCCATCGGCATCGATGACAAAGTCTCGAATTGCATGACCTGCGATATAGCCGACGACTGCTCCGTCACATCGAACGTCGTCCAGCACAAAAAACTCAAAAGGGCAAACTTGGACTTACCATAAAGTCGACTCCAGTGGCGCGCTGGCATCACGAACCATCATACTTCATTTGCATGCGCAGACCAATTTTCTGTCGTTATGGGCGCCTCAAAGACCGCAACCTAGGGGCCTTCGCGATCGATGAGGGTTCGATGTGAGACGAACAATGGCGGATCTACTCCTTTTCAGTACCTTATAATCGACTGTACGGTGCATTTCGTGAGGCAGGCGGGGGCGCCCAAAGGTGTTCAATCTGCGTAGCGTTGCCCTTGAGCCATCGGCGCAGCTTGCGCTCAGTGCGACCATTTCTCTTCCGGAGATGACAACGCGACGCCACTATCCGCGCAAGCACAGGCACGAGCTGCTAATTAACGGCGTCGTACTGCCATTGGGCGAGTTCGACGTGACATCATCGCCAGTCCTTACCGAAGTCAGTTCGGTTCTTCGCCACGCCAGGCAAGGGCCATGAATGGCGCGACCAGGGCGAATTGCACGACGGTGAAAAGTGTTTCGATGAGGAAATACTCCGCAACCGAAGTCATTGGGTGCTTGGCCGCCACGGCGATGGTCGTGAACGACCACGAGTGCCGCAAAAAGCAGCCCCGAACGGAGTGCGCTGCCGACCCACATGCTGCGCCCGCCCGGTATCAAACACCACGGATAGGCCCAGGCGAATATCAAACCCTGTACGAGCATCGAGCCAAGCCCGAACGGGATGATTGGGGCAGGCCGGTAGATATTCAGTCTTGTGTAGACGTCGTGAAACGCCACAAGGTGCCAGACAAAGCCCGTGATGAAGGTCGGCACGACATAGGCGAGCACGGCGAGCGCGTAGGATTTCTTCGTGGCCTTGCTTCTCAGTCGCGGGCGTCTTGGTTTGGCTTCATGTTGCGGGCGGGCCGATACTTTGAGCCAGATGTCCGGTGCGACGCATGTAAAGCAGCGATCGTGAGTTCTGACACGCGACCGCTACCAATAATCGCAGTCTTTAGCAGTTACTCGTCGCCGGGATGGGGGTTGCGGCCCGCGATCCACCTGTCGAGCGCCCACTTGCCCGGCCCCCAGGTAATAACACCGAGTGCCATCGCCGCCCAAGTCAAATGAATGGGCCATCCGTCCAGCACGGTGAGCTGAATGACGATCGTCATCATGAGCAGTCCGAGAGCCGCAAGCCGTGTCGCCAATCCCAGCACCAAAAGGGTCGGCAACAGAACCTCCGCGCACGCGACCACAAAAGCCACCATGCCCGGCGCGGGGAAGTCATACGGCCCGCCCGGCAGATGCAATTTGAACTCCGACGTAAAGAGAAGGACGGCGACATCGTTCAGTTGCAGGAAGCCGTCCCACTTGCTCATGCCGGAGCGCCAGAAAGGCACCGCAAGGCCGAAGCGCAGGGCAAGCTGGGCAAGCGAGGCCGGTGCCCACGCGGCAATCAGGCCGTCGATCCGGCCGAGCCAGCCTGTCTTTCCCCGAGCGACGGGACTGTTGAGGAATTTTCGTAGCGAAGTCACCATCTCATCCTCCATGACGGACCGCCGCCGCGACGCCGGCCTCAAGCAGCGTGCGAATAGCAGTCGCCAGATCAAATTCCGGGCAGCGCGCGCTTGACGTCGCCGCAGCCTTTCCGAGTGGTTCGCCCGCCACAAGGTAGGCGAGGAAGATATCGGCGCCTGGTGGAAGGCGGCGAACTTCCACATCCAGCATCGGCCGTGTCACCAAGGCGCTTTCCGCCGTCGCGGCGTCGATGCGGCCAACCGGATCGCTGGCCCGGTTCGCCGAAAAGATCGTCACGGCCGGATAGGCGGAACGAACGATGCGGGTCGCCGGATGCACGTCGAAAACGAGGTCGCCGAGCCGTTCCGGCGGGATCGAGGCAAGGACCCCCGGCTGCAATACAGCGACATCCGCCGCATGATAGGCATCAAGCCAGGCCCGCTCGATGCGCGAGACGTCGGCGAGCCATGGCGTGGATTGGGCATGTTCGTAACGCTCGACGAAATCCGGAAAATCCCGACCGTACTCGAACAGCAGCGGCGATGTCGGCGGAGTCTCGCGGATGTGGAACCGGGCCATTGCACGAAAGAACGTCTCTCCGGTGATGCGCATGGTTGCGGGGAAGACGGCCGCGAGCGCATCGATCAGGCTGGCGGTCACATTGTTGCGATAGACATTAAAGCGCTTGTCGGCGCCCTTGCCGTTCGGGCCGGCAACGAGCGCGGGTGTCGTGCGAGCGGGATCGAGCAGCCCAGGCACGAAGCCCGCCGGATAGCCGAGGCCGTTGGCAACCTCGGTATGATAGTCCCTAAACGCGCGCATGGATCGGCTCCAGTCGCAGAGCCGCGTGCCGATCGAGGATCGCCTGCGCCGCCTTTGCTTCGGCCTTCAATACCGGCCAATCGGGAATGGCACTGTCCCATTCGATGAGCGTCGGAATAGAGCCGCTGCGGCCGATCACGATGTCAAAGAGTTTCCAGACCGCGTCGGCAACCGGCCCGTCGTGACTGTCGATCAACAGCCGATCGCCCTCGTCATCCTCCTGCTCCGTGTGTCCCGCCAGATGAATCTCGCCGACCTGATCGAGCGGGTAGTCGGAAAGATAGTCGAGAGCGGAAAAGCCGTGGTTGATTGCCGAGACGAAGACGTTGTTGACGTCGAGCAGCAGCCCGCAGCCGGTGCGTTTTACAATCTCCCGGATGAACGCGGTCTCGCTTAAGGTCGACTCCTTGAACAGCACGTATGTCGAAGGGTTCTCCAACAGGAGCGGCCGGCGGATTGCCTCCTGAACCTCGTCGATATGGTCGGCGACGCGCCGCAACGTCGCCTCAGTGTATGGAAGCGGCAACAGGTCGTTGTAATAGGTCGTGTCGTGCGTCGACCAGGCCAGATGTTCCGAGACGAGCGCGGGCTCATATCGCTCGATCAGCCCCGCGAAGCGCCCCAGATGCGCCTTGTCCAGTGGTTGCGGCCCGCCGATCGACATGCACACGCCATGGAGCGAAACCGGGTAGTCCTCGCGGATGCGTGAGAGCGCGGCATGCGGTGGGCCGCCCGCGCCCATATAGTTTTCCGCATGGATTTCGAAGAAGCCGCTAGCCCGCCCTTCGTCCGCGAGGATGGACGGCAGATGCTGGTGCTTGAAGCTGGTACCTGCCCGGCAGTCGATCGGATGCGACGGAAAGCGGAGAATTGCCGACGGGCCAGTATCCGCGTTTTTTACCAAATTGGGCATCGTTGCCTCCACTTTCCGTGTCTGGTTGGGCTTACGAGGGAAGATCGCGCGACAACGCTTCCGGCGAGCCCTTGCGGTCGCCCGGCAGTTTCATCGTGGCGCAGGTGCCGCCATCGACGAATTTCCAGGAATTGCCCTGATAATCGACCGTCGAGGTCGCTTGGCAGGTTGTGCCGGGGCCGGCCGCGCAGTCATTCTGGCCCTTGAGCGCGACGCCGAAGCATTTCTCCTTGCCGGCATCCATCGCGGCCTTGACCTGCTTCTGCGTGAGTGGTGCAGCGATCGCAAATGACGACACCGCCGCCGCTACGGCACCGGCCAGCATGGCCGCACTGATCGTGGATTTCGTAGACATGACATCTCTCCATGTTGATGGCTCTCATGCGCCGCGGGTATTACCGGCACACAGGACGTCATTCGCCGCCCAGGCGCGATTTGTTACATTGGCTGGTATTCACGCTTTCGTGAGCACATTGTCGTGCCGGATCAAATGATTTTGGATTGACTCGACCGGCGATCATGGGCGTGGTCAGCCGCCGTCAGAGGAAGCGTTAAGCCGCACCTGCCCCATTTGCCTCAAATGCGCGACTGCGGCAAAATGCGCCGAGCGGAGATGTAACAAACGGTAAAGACAAGCGAATGGGGAGGAAAGACGGTTGAGCGGTGTGGACGACAGGGATCTCGCCCGATCTCTCCGCGCGGCGCTTGGAGGCGACGAGCGGGCCTACGGCGACTTCCTGCACCATGCCGCGAGCCTCGTTCGTGCCTGGGCTCGGCGGAGAACGACCTTTTCCGGTCTGGATCCGGAGGACATCGTCCAGGAAACGTTGCTGGCGATCCATGTGAAGCGGCACACCTGGCGCAGCGACGGTCCGGTGGCGCCATGGCTCTATGCGATCGCCAGGCACAAGCTTGTCGATGCTCTACGGCGTCAGGGCCGCCACCCTCGAATCGAAATCAGCGAGGTGGAAGGCCGGCTCGCGGCCGAGGAGGCAGAAACGGTCAGGGATTGGGAGATTGGCCGCGCGCTTGAGACGTTGACCCCCGGCCAGCGTTCGGTGGTGACGGCGATCTCGGTCGAGGGTCGAACGATAGCCGAGGCAGCCAGAAGCCTCGACATGAACGAAACCGCAGTTCGCGTCGCGCTTCACCGCGGCCTTGCTGCCATCGCCCGGCGATTTGGACGAAACTGACATGGAAACAGACGAACTCATCAAGGCTCTTGCGGCAGACACAAGGCGAAGCGGCATTTCAATGGCTCGTGCCTGGTCCGGTGCTGCTCTTGCTGCTGTCGCCGGCGCCGCTACTGTCTTCCTCATCCTGCTCGGACCGCGGACGGACATTGCAAGCGCCGCACAAACGGTTCGCTTCCTCTTCAAGTTCTTGGTGACTATTGCGCTTGCCGTTAGCGCCTTCGGCCTCCTGCGTGTCCTGTCGCGGCCGGAAGCTGACGCGCGTCTGGCATTGCCGCGACTCGCGGTTGCGCCGGCGCTGCTGGCGGCGGGTATCGTTGCGGAACTCGTCGTCTCGTCGCCGGGCACATGGTCGGCGAAGCTCGTCGGAACGAACAGTCTCGTTTGCCTCACTTTCATTCCGTCGATCGGCATCGGCCCATTGGCGCTGCTGCTGCTGGCGTTACGCCACGGCGCCCCGTCTCGCCCCGCACTCGCCGGAGCGATGGCTGGCCTCACGGCCGGCGGCATCGCTGCGACCTTCTATGCCGCCCATTGCACGGACGATTCACCTCTGTTCGTGGCGACCTGGTATACAATCGCCATTGCGGCCCTCACTCTCCTTGGCGCCGCGAGCGCGCATCGTTTTGCGCGTTGGTGACGCCGCACAGAACCAGCGTCTCCGTTGCGATCGATCGCTGATCTGGCAGGTGCCGCTTCATCGATGGCTCCGCAACTAGCTGCGGATTCCGAATCTCGTTCCGAGCATCGGCTCAGGGGGCGAGGGGATTGACGGGTTCTAAGCGACGTCAAGCAGGCACGAAGGCGGCGCGCTATCCCGTTGCCCACGGCTTTGCAGAACGGGATGCGGCGTGTTCCGCGCGCTCGCGCCGGCTACGCGATCCGGGAGACATTGTCGGGAACTCTAAATAAGGTCTCGATCAGTGGGCATTCCGACAACGTACCATCGGCGCATTGCGCGATCATGTTCTTCAACACCCGCTCCATGCGCTTCAGATCGGCGATTTTCGCCTGGACGTCAGCAAGGTGGACGGTAGCCACGTCTCGTGCTTCGGCACAAGGCCGGTCGCGTTGGTCAGCGTGCGCCGGAACGGCGCCGCCCTCCACATTCGGCCAGATGAACCGGCCCTTCTCCAGCCGCCCGGTAAAAAGGCAGGCGCCCAAACCGTCATGCCAGATGATCTTCAAAATATCCGATCTGCGGCCCCTGAAGACGAAGAGATGCCCGGACAACGGATCATGCTTCAGAACTTCCTGCACCCGAAGCGCCAGAGAGGGAAAGCCACAGCGCATGTCCGTATGCCCCGTCGAAAGCCAGACTTTGACCCCTGTTCCCATCGGAAACGGGTTCATCGCAATGTCTCCAGTCCTCGGACAATCCGCAGCAGAGCCTCAACGTCGACATCGCGGTCCACGATCATACGGCGGCCGTTCGCGCTCAGCGCCTCCATAAGGCCTCTTTGTGCCATCGAAGGCTTGGTCGCAGCGACGGGATGCCTGGCTCCGGAACCAACAGGGCAGGAATAAACCCCTCAATGCCACGGCCACTGCCAAGCCGTCCCTCACGTTCTGCCTTACGCCAATCGTTCAACTGAAAGCGCGTGATGCCATGTCGCCTTGCCGTTGCCGTGACCTGCTGGGGAGCGGAGTAACTCTCCGCCACGATCGCAAGTTTGGCCTCGTCACTGAAATGGCGACGCCGCCCACTGTCGACAATCTCCATCCGGCTGACTTGCGGCCGGCCCTCTATCGTTACGTCCATCGCTATTACACCGTCTATATTGACGTCCATATAGACAGATCATCCAATTCCGCTCACTTCTCAGCAAGGCCGCCTCCCCCGGATGCATACGTTTGAACCGCGGCAGGTGCTTTGGATTGGCAGACCGTTTCCTGGCAATTTCTTCAGGCGCAAATAGCGCCGGGATGCGGCGGGCGATCGTGACATAGGAGGGCTGGGCAAGACCGGTTTCCTCACAGCGGGCGCGGATCTCGGCGACGACAGGCGCGAGTGGCGGTGCCCCCAGTGTCAGCCATTGCTCGCGCAGCGCCGTACTGATGATTTCCTCGACATTTGCCGGGAGACGCTTGCGACGAGTTTCGGCTGTACGAGGCAGCAAGGCTGCCACCGTCCGGGCAGTGCGATAGCGGACAAGTAGATTGTAAACCTGGCGCGTGGACAACCGCAATTCGGCCGCCGCGGGTGATTGCAGCTTGCCGTGGACCGGACGCTATCGAGAATCTTGTCCAACTCACGGGCTATGCGGCGCGCTATCGACCATTGCTCGTCCGAAATCGCGCGAACTGCCGTTGATGTTTGATTGTGTAATCGCTTGCCCACAGTTGGGGCTTCACTGAGATCGTTAGCGGAAAAGCGTGTCGATTCTATCGGCTAAATCTAACGACTGTATGACATTTTCCGGTTCGAAACGACAAAGTAAAACCCACACCTGCAGCGGTGGCATTGGCAAAGAGCGTCCAGACGCCAGGCATGGCCCTTGGCGATCGAAGCTGTATGTGCCCGACACGCGGGTTCGGCAGTATCACCGCTGGACGATCACACGGGTTCCCGGTCGGACCATCTCGTAAAGTTCCTCGACATCCTCTCGGTACATGCGAAAACATCCGCTCGATGCGTTGGTGCCGATGGAAGATGGATCGTTGGTACCGTGGATACGCAACAAGCCGTCGGCAAGATAAATGGCGCGTGTACCGAGCGGATTGGAAGGCCCCGGCTTCACGACTGCGGGCAGCCTCGGGTTCTTCCGGCGCATGCTCGCCGTCGGTCGCCACTCGGGATGTCTGCGCTTCGACGTGACATGTGTCGTACCGTACCATTGTTTTCCCTCGCGCCCGACAGCAATCGGATAGGCGAGCTGCTCGCCTCGAGGCGTCGTGTAGACCAGCGTGTGCTCCCGCGTGGCAATGACAATTGTTCCCCCGCCGCTCCTCGTTCGGCGTTGGCGCTGCGGCATTGGCTCGCCATAGTCGGGTGGGAGGCCATATGGCCCATACGGGTCATAGTAGTCATAATCGCCGTAGTCGTCATACGGTCCGTAAATCTGGGCCTGAGCCTGAAAGGCAATGAGCAAAAGCGCTGTTGCAAATAGAGCCAGGAGTTTCATTTCCGCTATCCGCTTGTTTTACAAGC
>Ga0123341_1002020_pt1 | contig 16194 bp, 7 predicted proteins | sample Turbeapinknodule_FD_89959 | JGI IMG/M metagenome (GOLD analysis project Ga0123341, IMG submission 89959) | Root nodule microbial communities of legume samples collected from Mexico - Turtle bean Mexico pink nodule | ecosystem: Host-associated > Plants > Roots > Nodule | place: Mexico: Nepantla...
ATATAAATCTTTATTGTCAATTTATATAATTCATAATTATATAATATATAGATTCGTGTCCACGTGTCCTACATTTTAGAAATTTTGCGTATTTCTGTATTCGTGTCCGTGTTTGTGCTACATAGCAAAACAATAACGAGTAGTCCCATATGTTATTTTTTCCCCACCCATTTTTTCTCAATAGATTTAATAATCCAAATTTTTTATACAACCACATTACAACCCTCAATATTATTATTTTAATCTTTTTTATATTATTTAATCATAAATTTATTTTTTATCATATATGTATATATTTAAATCTATTATATAAAAAATTGTATACCAATTTTAAGATTGTGAAACCATCATTTCCCCTTGTTCCTTCTCATCTCAATCCAAACCATGTCTAGAATCTTCAGTTTTTTAGAAAAATATCTGAAATCTAATGTTCTGCCAAAAAGACATGCATCAGAAAAATATCCATTCCCTTTGTTATCATAACAGTTAGGCATGGAAAACTCTGTTTCATCTCTCTCGCTGCGTTTCCCTCCAAACCCAACGCCCAACTTTTTCCAAGTCTTGAGCTTTAGACCTCCCAAAACCCACCCAAGAAGACCTCCCAGATTCACCACCCCCAGAAAGCAGAGGACCAAGAAGGTAAAACCCTTCACCGAAAAGGACGCGTTTCCATGCTCCTTACCCCTCCACAACAAAAACCCAATCTTCATCTACAAAGACATCAAACGTTTCGCTCGCCAGAACAAGCTCAAGGAAGCTCTCACCATCTTGGACTACGTGGACCAACGTGGCATTCCCGTGGATGCCACGACTTTCTCTGCTGTCATCGCCGCCTGCATACGTACCAAGTCATTGCCACAAGGGAGGGAAGTTCACATCCATATCAGAATCAATGGTCTCGAAAACAACGCTTTCTTGCGGACAAAGTTGGTTCAAATGTACACCTCATGTGGGTCGTTGGAAGAGGCGCAGAAACTGTTTGAGGGATTGCCCTGTGAGAGTGTCTACCCCTGGAACGCTTTGCTCAGAGGCACTGTGGTTTCTGGGGAAAGACAGTACATTGATGTGCTTAAGACTTATGCCGAGATGAGGGCATTGGGGGTTCAGCTGAATGTGTACAGTTTCTCCAATGTGATCAAGAGCTTCGCCGGCGCTTCCGCGTTTTCGGAAGGCTTGAAGACTCATGCGCTTTTGATTAAAAATGGATTTGTGGACAACTACATTCTTAGAACCAGTTTGATTGATATGTACTTCAAGTGTGGGAAGGTTAGGCTTGCTTGCCGTGTGTTTGAGGAAATTCCTGAGAGGGATGTTGTCGCATGGGGGGCGATGCTTGCTGGGTTTGCACACAATAAGATGCAGAAGGAGGTGTTGGAGTATGTGAGGTGGATGGTGAAGGAGGGAATGAAGCCCAATTCGGTTGTGATTGCAATTGCGGTTCCTGTGATTGGGGAGGTTTGTGCGAGGAGGTTGGGTCAGGAGTTTCATGCTTATGTTTTGAAAACGAAATCTTACTCTAAGCAGGTACCGATTCAGTCTGCTTTGATTGATATGTATTGCAAGTGTGGGGATATGATTTCGGCAAGACGGGTTTTTTATGGCTCGAAGGAGAGGAATGTGGTTTGTTGGACGGCTCTGATGGCGGGGTATGCTGTGAATGGAAAACTAGAGCAGGCACTGAGGTCCACCATTTGGATGCAGCAAGAAGGATTCAGGCCTGATGTGGTCACGGTTGCGACTGTTCTTCCAGTCTGTGCACAGTTGAGGGCTCTGGAACAAGGGAGGCAAATTCATGCTTATGCTTTGAAACATTGGTTTCTGCCTAATGTGTCTATAACTTCTCAATTGATGATGATGTACTCTAAGTGTGGTGTTGTTGAGTATTCTAGAAGATTATTTGATAATATGGAACAAAGGAATGTGATTTCGTGGACCGCCATGATTGATTCATTTATAAATAATGGACATCTGTGTGAAGCACTTGGTGTGATGAGGTCAATGCAATTGTCAAAGTACAGGCCTGATTCTGTTGCTATAGGAAGGATGCTGAGTGTTTGTGGTGAACTAAAACTTGTAAAGCTTGGGAAGGAGATTCATGGGCAGATCTTGAAAAGGGACTTTGCACGAGTTCCTTTTGTTTCTGCAGAACTTATAAATACGTATGGTTCATTTGGAGATGTTAACAAGGCTAAGTTGGTGTTTAATGCAGTCCCAGTTAAAGATTCTATAACATGGACCGCTCTTATAAAGGCTTATGGATATAATGAATTTTATCACGATGCAATTAACCTTTTTGATCATATGAGATCTTCTCCGAATCACTTCACTTTTGCCGCCATTCTATCTATATGTGACAGAGCTGGATTTGTTGATGATGCCTGTAGAATCTTCAATTTAATGCCTAAATATAAAATTGAAGCATCTAAGGAACACTTTGCTATTTTGGTGCAACTACTTACCCGCAATGGTCAACTAGAGAAAGCTCAAAGATTTGAACAAATGAGTTCTTTCTTGTAGAAGAGACAACAACACCTTTTCCTTCTGAAAGATTTATAGAATGAACAATTCAAAATCCTGACATGTAACTTTTGTCTCAGAATTTCTGAGTTGTCATGTATTTGTAATTTTGTTCCATACTGTACGGCTCATAAGATTTTCTTTGAGCTTCTCTACCAAATTAAGTGTTTATATAATTCATACATGAATTTGTAGTTTTTGGGAATCTGGTGTTTTAAAAATTATTTGGGCAAAAGTAACCTTATCAGGGTTTCAAATTGCAATTCACGCCCCTTAAAATTTTAGAACCCTAAAACTTCAGAGTGACTATCCCGTGGTTGAATGCATCACTGTCATTTGCCATTATTGTTTCTGTTCCTTACCTACACTGTTGATGCATCATCTCCTCCTTTACCACCACCATTCTTTGAGTAGCTTTGCATGGTTGAATTTTTGGGATTTTGGTTAAAATTGCCAAAAATTCAATTGGAAATTGGAATATTACATCATTGGTCCATGTTCTGTCTTGCAAGTTGCATCTTAGATACAGATAATCTTTGGTGTTTGTTGCGCCACACTACTCATTCAACTTTCTCCTAATGATGTCTGTCCAGCTTATCATAACTTGCTTGATAAAAGGCCAAAGTTGTGTCGTTGTAGTTATTACAAGTATTTACGCTGGATTGCTAATACCGTTTGTGATTCTGCCTTGTTGACGAATCTGGGCAGCCTAGTTAGATGAAAGTAACCACGAGTCTACTCATTCTTCACCCACTGACACCGTAGTTGACAAAATAACAATAGATTCCAGAGTGCTAGCTGTTCTAGCAAACAAAGAAGCATTGTCAAGGGAAATGACAAATAATCTGGATGTAAAATTTGTAAATCTGTTATTGTTTTCCTAATTACTATTGGACAGATATATGTCGCAAGTTAGCTCATTTACAAGACTGAAATAATTGTGAATCTATTGCTCTGTTTCTTATAATAATGAGCAGCAGTGGAATATATGTATGTGACAGTTTAGCTTATTTTATGGGGCTGAAAACCAGTTGTATTCCATTATAATTAACAATATTTACATAGGAATTCTCCAGTAGAACACAAGTATTTCCCCCTACAATTTTCAGAGCCGGACAAGCATTAGCTATGGTTCCTGTGAGTGAGAAAATCAAGTGCTGAGTTTGTACAGCACTAAACCATTTTGTGTGTCTCAGTGGAATCACCTTTCAGGTACTTAAGGAACTTGGAACAGGAAGTTACGATGTTATGAAAATCAGATGATGTGTGATGTTAAGTTGCGAGTTTCTTAGAACACAGATCATATGAATTATGTAGACTTAAACATACATTATTTCTTTCCTTACCTCTCGAGGCACACAATGTCCTATAACTTATGGGATTACTTTATATGCTCAATCGTAGACATATAATATAATGCACTTAAGGCATTCGAGTTCCTTGTGATTATTTTAAATTTATGATCCCTGTTTGACTCTACAGGGTTTTTAAATTGTTACCTAGGATAATATGATTAGTTTATTTAGTCCAACTTTATTGATATTTTTGTATGGGTGATATTCATTGCGTAACTTTGCCTTGCGCATTTGGCTTATTTCAGAAAGAAGATTGGTACATCTGCATTGATTCAGTATACTTTTTGTATATAATCTGGTTATAAGAGTCATATGTTGTAATGCTAATAGCATTGCTAATTGCCACATGATGTGACCTATTGGTGTGGGCAGGATAAATTGAAAACATTAGTAAACTGCAAGATTCTCCCCTCAACAGAAGAGAGGAAGCCTTGGACAGAGTTTTGGGTGCCCCATGGTTATTGATCTCAGCACCAAGCCAAGTAAACATGATAAGCATCATTCTGAACCAGGCAGTAAGAAGATTACAAGCCAAAGCTTAAAGAGTATGTTGAAGGTGTCGAATAAATTAATACAAGACTGATACACCATTATCATTCGTTAACAAGACATCTAGTTCATATGAATCCAACTCCGTATTTGGCGAGAAACAATGTCATTTTTTGTCATCTTAATTTACAAAAATCAAAGTGACAGGACGCGCAAAAAACCTCAGTAAAAGCCATACTACAAGGTTTCAGCTCTTGCTAGAGATCTACTCCATATAAGCTATTTCAACAAGTGACATAAGATTAGAATTCATGAAATTCGTCAATTCCATTTCAAGGAGCATATTAAACAAATTATCCCGGAAAAAAAGTCACAGGAAAATGCTGCATCCAACTGTTGCTTGAAAACTGCTTCCAACACAACTTAACAACATTCAACGTCTTGACCCAGACTCAAGAACTGACCAAACAATTGTCTTACTTATCATCAAATGAATACTTTCTGTATTGCAATTTGCAAATGCATATGCTACCCAAAATAACAGGTACAAAATACATATGAAACGACCCGATCCAGGCAATTGGAAAGAATGTGTCAACTGCAGTGATCGCATGCAAATTATCAAATGAATGCAACTTATGATGACCATTTTTTGTGCGAAATGCAACATCCTCATAGACCCCTGTGATATTGCAACAGAATAAGCAAAATGTCAGAACAAATAGAAAGCAACACGTGGAATAAAATCCAGAGGTTTACAAGATATAATATTATAATATGCTTTTGATCAAAATGAAGTTCCCACGTGGCCACCAATATTATTGTAAGCCACATAATAACATTTTCAGTTCCAAAGTCAATGAAACCAACTTGAAATCACGGCAGAAACAAAATCACTAGCATGAGTTGATACAAACAACCAAAATATGCTTTTTACATTTGATGGAAATTAATTAGTCCAAGAGACTAGAAGTTGCATGTTTACCCTTCAAGCCTTGCGTCAATTATAAATTAACTTTATCAGTAGTTTGTAAGAAGATGTGCCAATTCAAGATTTTTCATGTAGGATACCATTACTTCCAAACTTTAAACTAACTAGTGAACAAATCAACAGATCCCAAATTAATATCTTCAAGGTTAAAGATTGCAGGCCAAATTGATCTCTTATGCAAAACTATATATATCACTACGTTCAGAGAGTGGGCTATATCGATAAGTCCACGTGACATGGTAAAATCCACCTTATTTTGATTATTTTACAATGACATAGAGCCATTAATAATCCTTTTTAGCAAAGGTTACGTGTGGTGTGTGGTCGTGTCTTACATTTTGGATACTAACCATCTCAAGGTGCACGAGTCAAAATCTGTCTGCTTCATAGCTTAAAACAATTCATGTCATTGAGGGGAATTTCGTTGCAATTTATCTAAACATCATGTACTTAAAAAGATTACTTGAAAATAATATGATGCAGAGATAAGGTGCAGATTTTAGTAATACTCTAAAGGATAAAATTTGGTCTTTTATATAAGCGCTAAATACCTGACTTTCTTGATCAAAATGGCCTTAAGTTTCTTAGAGAGATCCTCAGACCGAATCCTTTGGTGCAAGTTCTTTTGGGCTAAAACACGCTTCTCAGAGTTTTTGATATGGAATCTTTGCTCCTGCTTTATCATCCTCTCAATCCCACTTCCTTGCATCTTACGCTGCATCAATCCCAATGCCATTTCCAAGTTCCCATCTATGACTCTCACTCGTATGCCTCTGCATTGTTGAAGCTGCTGCATTTGATGATGCCCAATATTGAAGGGTTCAGATGTGAAACCTGAAGTTCTGAATAAGCCTGATAAACGCCTTGCCACGAAGTTCATATCTTACAGATAAGAATGTGCTTACTCCTTCTACTCTTCCTTTTACGAGCACTAGTAAAAAGCAAGGAGGAAAAATATTCAATTTAAAAAAAAAATCTAGTTGTATTGTTGTTGACACAACATCATGCATAAAAAAGGAGGTCAACTATAATTTTTTACTTTTTATAAATTTTTTGGGACTGTTGAATATCTTGTGGTTAGGGGTGTCTACAAGTAGGATTGATTTAGTTTTGCAGAAGAAAATCCAAATGAATCCATTCGGATTGTAGTGGTTTCCTAAGTAAAAGAAGACCAAAACAAGCATATCAATTATGAAGAATCTGCTGTACGTCTATGGACATGAACTTCAAGCCTGTGACTAAAAAAGGCATGACATAACAACAATTACATCTAGATCTTTCAAATGACAGAACTTGCCCTTACCATTAAGCATCAGGTATGCCCATATAAATTATGTAAAGTACCCAGGCACAATTCATGGACAGATTTCAAATGACACAATGTTTGAGAATTTTCATATTGTCAAATAATCGTAATTTTCTCAACATAACAGAACTTTGTCGAAATATCCATTACATTAGGCTACACTTAGGTATTATTATTTCCCTAAAGTGCAATAAGCATATGCTGAAATATATTGATTGAATAATCGTGTCATCCTGATGTATTCTGGTTTTAAAAACAAAGAAAAACACGCAAAACAGTTTCCGAAACAAAACGGACCAGCCACTATTCTATCAATCATAAAAACCACAATGTCACACCAGATGCTCATAACTGAATCACAGAACAACACTATATCACTGCAACGAATAGATTAACTCTAAAATCAGATAGAAAAAGAAAGGAAACAGGGGAACGAAATGAAGAGGTCGAAGAATTTACCTCTGGTCCTCGTCGGAGAAAGTGACGTCGTCGCGAATAGGGCTTCGAAATCGAATATGAGATTTTGGAGAGAACGTCTACTCAGCTGACACGACGTCGTATAGAAATGGAAGTATCAGCTCACCCAATTGAAAATAAAACCCTAATTTGGAGGACGAATGAAAATTGTAGTGAAGCCAAACGGGGAATGTGAAAAAAAGATGACAAATTTGGAGTGGCCAGGTTGGTTATTAATGTTTGGAACAGGTCGTTGGGAATTTTTTAATTTTATTTTAGTGAATGTTAATTAATATAATGAATAAATATTCTTATATAAATTATATATCATAATTAAATCTATAATAAGTACACATTTTAATATATTAAATATATTCTAAATTTATGATACATAATTTATATTTTAATATGAAATATTTTTAATTATTCTTAATTTCAAAAATAAACTCAATTAACAAATAAAAGTAAAGATAATAGATTAAGAATTTTGTTTTAAGATGGTTTTATTGAAAACAGAAGTCATAAAAGTTATTTTCAAAGAATTAGTCCAAAATTGTGAAATAATTATTTTAATTTATATGTATAACTATTTTTTACATAATTTATTAAATTATATTTTATAATTGTGCTGTTAAATATAAAATATTATTTAGTGAGCGTTGTGCACATATACGGACCATTAACCGAACGATAAAACTAAAACATGAAACTTAGTTAAGCAAAATAACTTTTGTTATTTTCAATCTCATTATTATTGTTGTATCATTCCATAAAAGCAAATAAAATAAAATATCAGGAATGTTTTATAGTGAGAAATTTAATTAAAAGAGACAAAGAAGAAGATAGAACAAGACATAAATTAGGTACGAGGATATGAGATAAATTAATTTTTAAAAAAAATAAAGATACTAAAACATGAGACAGATAAGATTTATGGAAAACAAATATTTGAATATGAGATAAATTAAACTAAAAAGATAAAAACACTAAAATATGAAATGAATTAGAGCTAAAGAAAAAGAAAATTAGGTCAAAAGATACAAAAACATTATAAATAAGATAACTTATGAAAAAAATTATATATGACAAAATATATAATGACACAATTTTGAAAACTATGATAAATAAAATATAAGCAAACCTAACAGTTTCACGTTAAAAAAAAGAAATAAAAGAAGATTTTTTATCGAAAAGATAACAACTTCATTTTTTCAATAAACTACAATTTATACCAAAAAGTCACTTCCTATACTCTACAAACCATTTCTTAGATCACACAAAAACATGAAAACATGAGAAAAAACATAGCTAAAGTGAATTTTACCACACTTTTTTTTTTTCAGAAACAAAGTTTGATGAAATAAACAAAGTGAATTTCTTTGTACTTTGTGTATGGAGAATTTTGATTATAAGAAAAAGAAGTTTGTATTAGTATTATATGACAACATGGTATAGGATGAGGTGGTGAGATCTTAACAAGGTTGAAGGTAAGATGTAGATTATTAAACATTTTAGGTTAATGCTTGAGAAGTTGGGTGTTACAAGAACCCTAAACTATAACTCAATTATCAAAATAATAAACTAGTTTCCTGATAATAAACTTAGTTAATAAATAGTATTCAATTAATTACCTCAACTTAAACAACTAACATGATTAAGACTACAAATGATATTTGCCTGACATAAGTTGGCAGTGTTACCACTTCAGAGTAACAACCATGGATTATCAAATAGTATTTTTAAGATAAACTAGATCTCTTTATAAGGCCCTTGTGGGAGAAGACAGTTTTGTATTCAACCTTGAGCAATCTTAAAACATCAATACTCACAGAATCATATTCAGCATAACTGAAAACCATCACCTGCAAACAAAGTTCGGATTAGAAGATGTGTATGCATTTATACTTTAAAACAGGTAAAGCACTTCTGATTTCACTCAAATCAAGATAGGATAATTAGTTCTAAATTCATCATTAATGTGTTGCATTCCTCGTGTTTTCCATTAGAAGTTTCTGGTTTTTTAAGACCTCATTTCGATGTTTACATAAGTTTGATAACAATGTTTAATTGAAGTTTAATGATAACTTATACAACTGATTGACTTTAAAGCTCAATTTTGATTTTGTCTTTATCAATGGTTATTTCATGTAGTACATAAAATCTTTGCCTTTAGACCCTCTCAAAATGCCTTTAAGAACATGCTTTCACAATAAGATGTGATATCACATACTTCTTCACAGTATGCAGGTTATAACTTTAGTAAAAAATCAACAAAGAAAAAGGAACCTTAACTAGCTGGAGAAACATACACATAAATGAATATATAGTGAAAAACAAAGCATTTCTTACCATTATTCACGAAATGGCGTGAGATCAATTTTGAACTGTTGCTTCCCTTTGCTTACCTTCTACAAGATATCAAATTGAAGTTAGCCGAATTCATGTTCAAAACTACAAAGCAGCTTATTGTTTTAATTTTTAACTCTAACCCAACTGGAACCAGTTTAAGATTGTTTCACCACCTCTACTTACATACCAGCACAGGGTACAAAGGGTTGAACGTTAAAGGAAACATTTTTCTTTATAATGTACTCTTCTTTTCTATCATATATATAAAATATACGTCAGCTGAGCTAGGATCTCTGACTTTTCATCACATCCAAATTCAAGTAAGAGATTAAATCCTTTCCATGAGAAAGTTGAATTTGCGGGTAATGTTAAGTTTTATTTCTCTAGTAAAGATTGAACTCAAGGAGTTTATTTTCAAATTTTTCCTTGCACTCTAATATAAGGACCAATCACATTAAGTCCATGAAATTTCTATACCGAGAAAACTGAGAAGCTCAATCCTTTTAATTATTTGTAAAATCTTCTGATCTCCAAGGCTAACTTAGTATTCACACAAGAGAGTTACAAATTCAGCTTGTTGAACATCTAACTTATAATAAAAAACAGATTCAATATCAACCCTGCTCTCTCTTTTTCTTATAGGTCAATCACCAATGATCTCATAGCCAGAAACCTAACCTTCTTGACACACCAATCTCATCAACCAACCTCCCAATCACAGAACAGAGTAGTATGAGTTGGAAACGTATCCTAAAAGTGTATTTATTATCATCTTTGTTGGCAATATATTTAATAACAAACAAGATTTTATATATTTACAATAAGATATTTCCTAGGCCCTAGAAGTATGAAGACTCGTCCCAATTGCCTATTTAGAGGTTATATCATGCAACTAAGAATCATAAATTTCATGTAATAACTTACAGCAATAGCTACAAGCTCCTCAAGTAGCTCCTTCAAATGGCGCAAAGGCTGTCAAATAAGAGGATTTTGAACATAGTTCATTAAGTGCCCTATTTGAAAAAAAAAATTACAGGGAACATCCAAAGGAAAACAAATGTTGAGGAAATTATGTTCATTAATCTGGATAACTCCAATAAGCAACAACTCACCCACTGTGTTGGTCCATCAACAGGAGCATTCAGTGGATCATCATGCACCTGAAAGCCCAAGAAAGCTTTTAGAAGCTCAGTGATAGACAAAACTAAACACATAAAGATACTCTTTGAATAGAAGATCTTGGAATCGCAAGTGATAATTATATAGCTGAAATTTTACTCTAAAATACCTTCTTTTATAGAATACTACTAAATTATAAATGACATTGGCTATTCTCTGTACCTCCATGAAAATCCCATCCACTCCAACGGCAACTGCTGTCCTTGCAATGCAAGGAATTAGTTCTCGAAGACCTCCACTTGCAACACCTCCCCCATCCAACTATACATGAAAGCAGAATCTTAATCCAACCAAACTGGTGTAAGATTTGGAAAGGTCATTTCAGAATGTCAATGAAAAGCTTCAACTACAGAAGTCAGATATTAAAGTTCACTTAAAAAATAAAAACATATGGTAGACGCCAATATAAACATTCTAATGCAGCATAGCATTAAGGTTTATACAACAAATCCACAGAGAGTGAAAATCTCAATGGTCAAAGATTCTAAATGATTCTCAGATCCTCATAAATCAGCAAACCATAGAAGCAATGCATGAACTTTTGGCATTGTAAATCTGAAAACTGTGATCTGTAATTCTCCCAGGGAAATTAATCAAGTGACATTTGGCCTATGCTATATTCACGTACCAACATGCCCAATGCAAATATATAAAAGAGACAGTTGAAATTGAGATAATTGATGTGAAAGAGAAAGGGAGAAAAAAACTTGTTAATGGTTGACAGAAGATTAATGTGTTGTGTTTTAAAATACAAACTGCAACAACCCTACTTTTATACTTTTACTAGTAATCAGGTTACGTTCTAGTGTAGTAGCAAACTAATATAAGCCTATAGCCCAATAAGACTGCTAACATAATAAGACTTGGAAAGTAAACTAACAATTCAAATATTCTAACAGATAATGTCAACACCAATACTACAGCAGTAAGGTTTATCCCACTATTTTATGTTGCTTAAAATGTTGCAAGCTAAAATAGTATCACATGAAATATACAGTTCAAAATGAAGTTAATATCAAACAAATATGGGAGTCAACGATAGTAAACATACCTTCTTTCCAGCAGGCTGTTGTAGAGAATGTGTTATATCAGCTACCTGAGACAAACACCAATATCAAATGTTTGGGTTTTCCAAGAACCAAACAGCATTAGAGATAGGTGCAAGAAACTTCACCATGAGGAAATTTATATCAATGCAAAAAACAGCGTAAAAGAATAGTTCTTTGTAATAAGGGAATAGTAAAGAATTAAATTAAGTCTCACTCTTATAAATACTAAAATAAATGCATGCACTCCGGTTTACTTCTTTTTTAATTCATCAATTGAGTAAATAAATAATATATTAATTTGAGATTGCAAAAAAAAAATGAAATGTTAATATACCTCTTTGACTAAAAGATCAACAAAAAATGAATTAGGTCCTCTAAACCACGCCAGAATCAATTCTTTGAATTTTATATTCAAAATCAATTATTCTAGTTCTAGCTTTTTAAGGATATTACTTAAGACTATTGATGAAAGTCGTCTACATATTAAAACTTGGATAATATATCTCCAGCCGAAGAAAAAAATATTTTCAGGAACTATGGATTCAACCTTATCCTAAGTCAATGTGAGTTGCAGAGAAAGGAGAGATGTGAGCATGAGAGAAAATGTCCATAGGGTAAGCAATTGAAGCAACATTTTCCATATGAAAAGTTGTGTATCAGGTTGATTGTGTTAACAGGGATTTGTCATTCAATCAAGTAAAATATTTTCATCAAATAAATGATTGGGACAATGCCCTTCTCCACTTTAACCTTTCATTCAATAAGAAAGGATATAAATATTCAAATAATTTATCCTAAAACATACTATAAAAGAAAGGTTTACTTACAATGGGACAATTAGCTTCTCTCATCCACTCAAAGTTACGTGGATCAACAATCAAATCATCTGCATGAAAAAAGGAAAAGATTTTAATCAACTCTAGGTTTTGTAAAGAAAAATGCACAAGACAACTCATTTCACGATTGCTTTTCTAAGGCAATATCATACATCATATACACATTAAAAATTTTGATTAAAATGAGAGGCCAAGAAGGTGGATAACAGATTAATAAAACATAATTGAGATTTCAATTTTAAATTAGACAAGTAAAAGAACACAAGACTACTATGAAAATACAACAGGTGGGCATATAGCGATAACTAGCATCACTTGATAGGATTTTCTTGGTGAAATCACATCTTGCAGTACAGCAAAATACTCTAGAAATGAAGCATTAGAGAATGAAAGGAAAAACAATAATCTTCTCCACAAAAAAAACAATCAATCATCAATTATTGAAAGATTCTTGCAAGATTCACATAATTCAGAAACATACAGAAAACATCAAAATAGTTGTTATCTACTCACTGTATCCAAACATTGTTCCCCTCTCACAAACCATCACATTAGGATTTCCAGCTAACCGAACCTTTTCAGCTGAATTTGCCATGACCTATAGACATGAAAACAATAATGGTAAAAATCAGGAGACACTAATTCCGAGGCTTAAGTTAAGTCATTGCTAACTATTGAAATTGTAACTCATAAACTTGGATAGTATACTAACAGAAGGAGCACAGAACTGGCCCTTCTTAATGTTGATAATTTTCCCAGTTTTGGCTGCTGCAACTAGAAGATCTGTCTGTCATTAGAAGCAAAATGAATGAAACAAGTAAAGTTGACACATCAAATAAATTTCAACCGCCAATGGTAATGGATATTGAATTGAATGCAGTAACTATTTACTTGGCGACACAAGAATGCAGGAATCTGAATGATATCTGCAACTCTGCCAACTGCTTCACACTGGCAAAAAATATATGTGTCCAATGTAGATTATGAGTCAGAATCTAACATATCAAATACCACACACCATTCACAATTATAAACTGGAAGAATAAATTTGATAATTCAATATGATAATATTAAAAAATTATTAATAATAAAGGTGCTAACCATTTTAATTTTCAAATTTAGATGCGTACAACAAATTGTTAAGGAAAATATCAGTGATAATAAGAGAGCCAAGAACAAGATATAGTTTCATACCAATGAAAGATCCAAGCAAAATGTTTTTCAAGTTACTGTCTCTACATATACTGATTACACAAGGGGAAAGAACATACAAGAATTTACACACGGTATTCATGATGCTCACATTCCATTCAGCAAAGCACTTAAGAGCTTTGTTTGCTATTTTCTTATTTCAGCACTAACAAACATATAATGATGTCCTTTTGAAACAACATATAATTAAAATCAACTAGTCTGATCGGTATGCCAAAAAATGTTAATACTATATATGATCCTCAACCCTACAAGAAGGCCATGAAATATGAATTCAATAAAACTAGATACTTTACCTGGATGGTCTCATGCACATCTGTCACTATAGGGATGTCATAAGCTATTTTAACCTTCTCGAGTATCTGAGAATAAAACAGAAAAATAAGAAAAGGAAAACATTCAACTAGGATAAAATAGCTCTATCCAGCACAAATACAATAATTTAGACAACGCAACTTACATTTTAAACAAACACACTAAATGTCTACTACTGTACCAGTGCCCGTGTCAATGGCTATATAGGTCATAAATAATTCCTTCCTAAGATTTCTGTACAAGTACAACTCCCACATACTACAAAGATGACTTCAAATTTGACTAGTACCAGTACAGTATCTTTTTCTTTTGGCACTGCAAGGTGACATCACTGCTAATTCAGAACCTTGAAAGTCCTTACAAGGAACCTAGAAAGATGACATTTCTCAAGGCCCTGCAACAAAGTGCACAGATGCTACCTCCAACTCTGACAACATTTAACTCCAGAATCTCGAGGATAGGTGGAACCAGAAAAAATATAAAGGACCGTGTTAAAATCATTAGCAAGATATGTGGCTAAAGTACCCCTTACTATGATATGGAAACTAAACACCCCTGCCTCTCAAGCTATCTTTTGGGGCTAGTTTAGGATAAGACAATTTTAGATTACTCATGTAACTGAAGTCATGCAAAATTTACACTGATCTAATATAATATAGTCTCATGTTATTGGACAATTACAACACCTAGAATCCTCAAGATACCAACCACAAGGGATATTATCATAACAAAATAGCAGAAATATGGACCTTCAATCCCTCAACCATCCCCGGGCCACGAAATGATTTTGATGATGTTCGGTTAGCTTTGTCAAAGCTTGACTTGAAAACCAAAGGTATTCCAACTCTGAAAGACACATATATTCTTGTTAGCCATCAACAATTAACATCACATCCACTAATCATTTTTATTTACGATTTTAGCTTTGACAATTATGTGTAAGTTGCTGCACCATCAGGAAACTGTGTTTGCCATGTTACTGTAAGAGTTTGACTTTTCAATTAGTTGTTACCATATCATACCATACTTTAACAGCAAATCACACTCATACCCCCGAGAGATTTCGTTTAATTCCCTCTTTTATCTTACACGACCCTCTAATTGTTTGAAATATATTACATCAACACTCCTCTTACCCAAAAAACATATTTTAGTGTCTATCCCTATAAGAGGATAGCTGTAAACGTTAAAAGAAACAAGGGATCATGCGCAAGCTAAATAAATCTTAGGTAGTGTTACACTAATTTGCTCTTACTTTAAATATTAGGAAAGAGAAAATATTTAACTTCATACTGAAGACAAAATAGAAGTTGGCTTCAAACCAAGGAGTATTACTCCAGTATCCATCTTTTTCTCGTGAATATGAAACATCGAAGATGATTTGCCAAAAAATCTAATTTATTGTAAAATCAACACCTAATAAGTGTTTGACAATTCATACAGCTACAGTAGCAGTTCCCTAAGGGATTTCCATCAAATGGCATTTATTTTCCTATAGACAAAAAAACATTAATCATAAATAAAGATAACTACATACTCAGATGCAATGCTTTTGATGTGCTTAGCCATCCGCAGAATGTGATCCTCTGATTCAATCACATTAGGTCCCGCTAGCAGGAAGAACGGGTCTGCACCCTGGTGAGATTCAAAGAAACACAACCCATCAAAAAAATTCAAAAAAAATTGCCATGACCCAGAAAAATTCAAAGTCTAGAGACTCATAATCAGCGAGAAAAGACGAACCTTGAGGTGGCTAAACAGCAATGGCGAATCCATTTTTGCAGAAAATGAAGCTGCAGAGTGGGGAAGTAAGAAAAGATGCAGTAATTCAGCACGCCATTGTCAATGTTTGAGAAGTAACGAAAGTTTGTGGGACTTTTGAAACGCGTGAGAAGTGAGAGTGAAAGAGTAAGAGAGATCTGAAGAGAGAAACCACGTTACTTGTACCTTATTCTCTTCGATTCATATGAATAAAATTAATTAAATTATGAGAGTAATTAAATTCATAAGTTAATTAAATTATGGTACAACGAATCACTCCTAAATATTACTCTCTAGTCTCAGTTATTATGAGAGTAATGTTTAGATCCCCACCATTTTGGGAATATTTACAGTGACTTCAATTTTTTTTATGAAATAT
>Ga0123341_1002021_pt1 | contig 16193 bp, 10 predicted proteins | sample Turbeapinknodule_FD_89959 | JGI IMG/M metagenome (GOLD analysis project Ga0123341, IMG submission 89959) | Root nodule microbial communities of legume samples collected from Mexico - Turtle bean Mexico pink nodule | ecosystem: Host-associated > Plants > Roots > Nodule | place: Mexico: Nepantla...
ATAATATCAAATTTAGTTAATGTGTTGACTAATTATTTTTATATTTAAAAATAATCTCTATTTAACTATTTTTATATAAAAAAAAATAGTCTCTCCCATCTTATTACTTTGTTTGTGTTCAACATTCATCCAACGTTTTTCGTATTTATGATAATTTTCAGTGTGGAGCATCTTTATCTCTTGAATAATTTTTGTTTTTCACTTACAAATTGTATAAATAATTGTGAATCCTTTTTCTACGTAATTGCTATTTAAGTCTCCTCTCCCACTTCATTACCTTCTCAAGGTAAGAGGATTTTGACACCATATTATTAACATTTATTTTATCAGCAACACAATTTTAACTTAATAATACATTTTTTTAAAATACACATTCTATGATTTATTAAAAAAATGCAAATTTTGATACACCTCACTTATGATTTAATAATACTATAATAAAATATGTCAAAGGTTATATAGGTAATTCTCATAATCGGACATAACGAAACCATCTAACAAAAATGATTTAATTTGGTATATGGAGGTAAAAGAGATACAAAAAAAATGGTATTTATTAAAAATTTAAATATTTTTTGGCGTGAAATAATAATACTTTGTTCCTTTAATTAATTGCTGTGTGTGTATATTAAAGATAATAAATACAGCGTATTAAATATTTAGAATGCTTAAAAGGAATCATTAAATAGTTTGAGTTTCAATTAATAATCATTAAATATTTCTCTCTTTCATAAGTGTGACACAAACAAACAAAACTACGATAACAAACAATTTAAGCCTTGACAAATATGCCTTATTACTATTACTATAATTATTCTCATCAAAGAAGAAGAAGGTTGAATATGAAGGAGATGGAGAAGAGGAAAAGTGAGAAGGAGGGGTGTGAGAAGAATGTGATGGTGTTACAGAAAAGTGTGAAAAAGCTACATTTTGGAAGGTGGGAAGAGAAAGAAGTTGCAGCAAAGGAGATTGAAAGGTTGGCTAAAGAAGATGAGAAGGTGAGAGAGTTGACAAGTGAGCTTGGGGTGGTCAGGGTGCTGGTTTCTATGGCGCTTTCCCCCGTCGCCACACGCCGCCTCGTCGGACTCAAAGCATTGATCCAGCTATCCCATGGAAATCACAAGTAAGCTTCAAAAACTCCATTAAAATGGTAACAAGGTTCTTTTTCATATTCTGGGAACATATCATATGATTAAAATACTCATTCTTTACCTTCTTCCTACTTCTTTCTGCTATGTATGTGTATGTGTATCCCTTCATGCACCTCAATAATACCAAACTGTTTTAAGCTTAATGAGCAATGACTTTGGGTAACTGTGCTTGTAGAAATTATTATTATTATTATTATTATTATTATTATTATTATTATTATTATTATTATTATTATTATTATTATTATTACCTGTAGTTTTCATTTTATATTCACGAAGTGACATGTAACAGACGAGGTTATAATACAGATTATAAATAGATTAACACAAAAGATAGTTGAAATGACAAGGTATATGAATAAACAGATAGATGATATATTAAAAAACTAAGGGTGTATGTATTACTTTCTTTAATATTGGTGTTGTAACATAAAATGATAGATAAAAGAACAGTTTTTGAAGTTTATGTACTTAATGCTAAACCGTAATTCAGCTACAGTTAGTTTCTTTTGCAGATAGGATCTCAGGAATTTTGTACGTTTGTTCTTTTTTCTTTTTTTTTCAGGAATAAGGCTTTGATAGTGGAGGCAGGAATGTTGTGCAAACTGCCTAAGAAAAATGACCTTGATGATGAATCAATAAGTGAATTTGCAGAGTTGCTCTCTTCATTGTCATCTCTAGGAAACATCCAATTTCCTCATTCTAAATTGGGCTTTCTCCAATTTCTCGTAGACATTCTGAAGTCATGCCCAAGCTTTGATACAAAACAGTCGTGTTTGGTAGCCATGTCCAACATCTCAACTGTGTTAGAGCATGCGGGGCCTTTGATTTCTAACGGGGTTGTACCTATTCTCTTGGAACTGTCCTCAGAAAAAGGAAGTTCAGAGAAAGTACTTACCATCCTTGGGAACTTGGTGGTGACTTTAATGGGAAAGAAAGCATTGGAGAACAGCTCAATGGTGCCAAAATGCTTGATTGAGACCTTATCTTGGGAAGATGAACCCAAATGCCAAGAGTTGTCAGCTAAAATTTTGATTATTCTAGCTCATAAAAACTCAACGCAGAGAAATAAAATGGTACAGTCAGGCATTATTCCTGTACTCCTTGAAGTAGCTTTATTAGGGAGCTCTTTAGCTCAGGAAAGAGCACGGAAATTATTGCAATGGTTTAGGGATGGACGGCAAATAAAGATGGGGCCCCATTCAGGCTCACAATCTACAAGAATTGCAACTGAATCACTTAAAAATCAAAGAGATAGAGAAGAAGGGAAGAGAATGATGAAGAGTTTAGTGCAAGAAAGTCTGCATAGGAATATGGAAATAATAACTAGAAGAGCTAATATAGTTGAGGATTCTTCTAATGGGCTCAAGTCCCTGGTTACTAGCACAAGATCCAAGAGTTTGCCAAACTGAGGATCATTCTACATAAAATTTCTTAGAGACTTTATTTATCTGTTGTTTAAGCGAACGCAATTTTATATGGAAAACTCATCCTCGTGAAAGAAATTGCATGTCTTCTGTTACAACATCTCTATATCTTGACCCTTTGATATGAAGATTTTTCATTTTCCGAGAAAAATGTAAATGCTTAACATTACGTACACTAACTCAACTATTTTACACAAGTATTACCACAAATTAAAAAAATAATAATCTGTCTTTTACCAGAGCCAAAACTATTTATAAGAGACTAGTAAATAACTTATTTATACTTATCTTTTATCATACAATTATTATAAAAAATATTTAATTAAACATAAAAAAAACTTTGCATATTAGTGCTATTTCTAACTTATTTCGACAAATAACTTAAGCCTATTTCATCATCATCATTGCTGTCAAATAAATTTGTACAAATAATACATTTACTTATAACAAAGTAATTATACATTTACATAAAAGAACCTTTAAACAAAATCTAATTAAAATTTAGAACATAGTTGTAGAACGTGCAAAGGACCAATGACGTACAAGGGGTACAACGCGAAAATTCTATAATTTGCAACTACAAACATATTTAGCAAAAAATAAGGCATAATATTTCGAATATTTTCCATTCTTAATACCCAAACTCCTCCAAAAGAGGTTCTATCTACCAGGCATAATTATTTAATACAACTCACCTGTTGCAAACCAATCAATTTTTTCTCCTTAAACCCAGTAAATATTCTGACTCATAGTCCAATACATCATATTTAAAAATACACCAAAACATAAAACACAAAACAGTATGATATATTACGTACTGTTATGCATACGTCAAACGCTAACCAGGTTTATTCCATAGAGGAATGGTATCAAATCTTTTAGCCCCATTCACTCACTCCACCCACACATTTATAAGTTTATAACGCAAAAAGAAAAAACCTCGAGATTTTGGGCAACAGATCCCTAACACCTGTTGAACATCGTTATTGAGCTGGTATCACGTTACTGAATTATTCTAATTACAACGGACACAGTCAAAAATGTAATCTTGCTTCTACAAGAAGCGGCATGCAAAAGTTGTCCACATATTTTCATTTTCACAACTGATCGAGTAGATTCTAAACTGGATACACTGTCTACATACAAAGTGGATATGGTTTTATATAGACACATTACATTTATTACGCATGAAAAGAAGATATTTTGTTTCATCTACAATACAGATTACCTAACTAATAACAAATTATCCCATCTATTTATTGGAAACAAGGGAGCAGGAATTAATAATTGAATGGTATGTGCATGTGTAACCTCGAAAAATAAATCAAGTAATTGTCCCATACATTTAATGCTGTGAAGAATGTTTCACTACAAACTTATTACAAAATAATTGTCAATTTCAGCTATGATTAAATAAGCAAAAGAAAAAACTATACACTGATAAAGCAGTCTTACACTGTTTTCCAATCACAAACCCCCATATATGATAGGTTTTAAAGTAACTACGCTAATAATTATACCAAAAGTGATTTTTGATAGGTCAAGAGAGTTGTATGGTCATTAAAAAACCCTTGGAAAAATATCTAGGCTCCTTCAATGAACATTTGGAAACCAAAATGGCATTCAAAAGTCCTAACCTCAGAAGGACTACAGCAAGGCGGTGTTGGCCGAACTACTTCAAATCGAAAACGACCAGGAGAATCCCCTCGAGAATCATTAGAAAGAGCAGCACATATGGACATTCACAAGTTTTGATACACAAGCCATCAAAATTAGAAAACATAGTAGAAACATTCAGAAAGAAAGAAACATATAATAATTTATCTGGCCCAAAAACATGATCACGACAGGTCAAAATGAACACCAAACTATAGCAAAGCAAGTTGCTTATTATTCCCATGAGAAACACTTGCAAGACGAGGCAAGAACATTTTAAAGTAATAAAATTGCATTAACAAGTAGCCTCGTTTAACAAAGAAAGTAAGTAATAAAACAGAAGTAACAAGATCCTAATTGAAACTTCACCTAAGATTCAACAGCAGCAAAATGAAAAAACAGGTTCACAACCAACACAATTATTCTGTAATGCTCTTCAATTTTCTACTATAAAGCCATATACCTTAAATGCAGTCACCGCAAGCCCATTTTAGTAGAAGCTTCTAGGGAATACCTTGATTGCAGCCTCAAAGGTGGTGTTTAGTGTCAAATCAGAGTTTGGACAATTCTCACCTTTCAAGCTAGTTTAACGAGCTTGTGAGATTGAATTAGGTCTTAAGTCCAAATTCTAAGATTTCATACCTTTTTTAACACAATATAAAAAAACACAAGTGACCAAGGATGATGTTTAGAATCAAATCGACTAGAGATATGGCTTACATAGAGCTAGTAAAGCTACGACAATCCTCACCTTACAAAAAGGTTTTGAGGGTTGATTAGGCTCTAACCTAAAATCCTAAGAAGGTATAGAAGTCTGTCCTATATCCATACTTGGGCCAAAGGATTGCCACACTCCAAGCTAATTTGGATGTCAGAGGATGTGCCGGAAAGCTACCTTAGCTGCAGTACTCCTTAGTTCTCACTAGTTGCAACCTCTTTAAGGATTGCCTAAATTGTAGTCAAGGGTGATGCTTTAGGTCCACATTACCTAAAGATAAGACTGAAATTGAGTTCAAAGCTTGGGCAATAGTTGTCAAAAAACTGACTGTGAGGCTCAGTTGAGACCTAAACCAAAATTCTAAAATCTGCATACCTTAAATAAAAGATACAAACAAATAAAATACAAGTAAATCACCAATTAATCCTCAAACTCTGAAATGCTCAGTTGAGACCTAAACCAAAATTCTAAAATCTGCATACCTTAAATAAAAGATACAAACAAATAAAATACAAGTAAATCACCAATTAATCCTCAAACTCTGAAATAATAGTAATAAAACTGTTCAAGTGATCCCTAAAAGGTTTCTTAATATTTAAGGGACTACTTTGTTTTATTTAAAATACTTCTAGGATTACTTAAAGTAGTTTGTTTTATTTTTTCAGAGTAGGTTGGCTCGGTGGGATGGAGCTTAAAAGTCATCATCATAAATTTAACATTAAAATTAAAGGCTTTAACCTTTTATACATGAAAAAACATCGCATTCCCATTGCCACATCAAGTTTAAGCTCTGATTTCACAACAAACAAGGTGATCAATCTCACAGTTGGCATTTTTCAAATTTACTAGTTTAGGGAAAATCAATAGCAGATCTCATCTTTAACACAGTTTGAATGAAGGCTTGTGAAAAGTGGTTTGGTCATTAAGATTTGAAACTGAATTTAGTATAAAAAACAAGTGAAAGGATATTTCAAAAAAATACTCATATATACCCGTGCAATTTTGAAACGTGTTCACAAACGTCCATTTCAGGGCAAACAAACTGTGAATCTCATCAAGACAATTCAAATAAGCCTCTAAAAAACTTGAAGGAACTAATTTACTCATTAAACTTTGATGATAAATTTAGTACAAAACCATGAAGGAAGGATATTTCAAACATTATCCAAAAGTATCATGAACGCCACCATACAAAGCAAGTACTTGCAAATATCAGAAATTAAAAGAAAGAAATTGAAGTCACCGTGACAAACAGAGTAAATATATGCAAAAAAATATAGACCACAATAAGGAACAATTTCAAAATTTAATGTAACCACCTTGGCATTTAGTCAATAACTTAGGAAAATAATCTAGGCAAAAACTAGGAATAAAAAATTCTACAAAATTTCCACATAAGTACTACATTCAAGTACTACGCCAAGTCATGTAAGCTTCAACTAACACCCATCATAAATGGAACCATAACACATAGATGCAGAGGTAGTGAAGCAGCAACAAATTACAGCAGTCCATGTAACCAAAACCAAAGATTTCATTGTCTGCATGCACGAAAGCAGCACAACCATTTAAAGCATTAGCGTCCAAGAAGCCATCACAAACCTGAATGAAACACCTATCCAAAACTCAAACCAATCATTAACATTTAATAGCAAAACGAACTAACAAATCCCAAAAGCGAAAACCATCACTCGAATGATAATTACAATCAACAATTAAATGAACTTCAACATAGACTGGCCATAAAGAAAAGTATGTTGTCCACAAAAGAAATTAAACACAGTTCATAGCAACAATCAATTTTGCAAAACACATCGTAAGATAAAAAGAGTCATTCAGAAACACATGTAAAAACCTGCATTTGTATTTTAAAAACCATTACTCCATTTCTTTTAAAAACAACCTCAGAGGACTGCTAGCAACACACTCTATCATCATTTACGGTCTGTAGAAAACTACTGAATTACACATGAAACTCGATAAATAAGTTCCAGGACTAATTTTTTCTTTATAATTTCCAAGTCAATATCAAAGACTGTGTTCAAGAGTGTATTGCTTGCATTTTTCTCAACAATCCAGTGCAAGTTCAGCTAAAACAACAACACATTTATATATTATATATCCAATGAACAAAAGTAGGGACTAATCAGCAGTATACTAAGCTTTGTTACCGAAAAAAATTACCTCAATAATAGGGTGGCACGCCTTGGTACATTCCTCCAGGAGGAGGTCTCGGCAATGGCACTTGCTGCTGCGGTGGAAGCGTGGAAGAAGCAGGGTAGCCATACTGGGAGCCTTCAGGGAATCCCCCACCAGAATTGGGAGGCAATCTAGTACCATAGTCACCGGAAACCGGCCCACCCATCTGCGAATTACCATATCCACCACCAATTCCATGGCCATACCCACCACCACCAGAAACCTGAACCGGATTGTTATACTGTGGCACCGGCTGCTGCATTCCATAGCCATTCCCACCATATCCACCATAATGAGGTACCATCATAGGACCTTGTTGCATCTGTTGCTGCGGATGTTGCTGCTGCTGCGGATGTTGCTGCTGCTGCGTGTGTTGATGCTGTTGATGATCCCCTCCAAAGGGTTTCGTCTTTTTGCTATCAACAGCCAATTTGCAAATCACTTGGTGCCCATCAATGGTCTTAACAGGTTCCTGCAACGAAGCCCTCGCACCTTCCTCTGTCTTATAAACGAAGAAAGCGAAACCCCTCGATTTGCCGCTGGATTTGTCAAACCCTAGAGGCCCTTCCTCGACCTCTCCGAACTTGAGGAACTCGCTCAATAGTTTATCCGATGAGATCTCGAACGGAACGTTCCCGACGAAAACCTTCCTCGCGGACACGTCCCCGGAGCCACCGGGCCCACCAGCCGCGGCGAGTTGCGTGACCGTCATGCGGCCGTCGATCTTCTTGCTGGGGTCCTTCAGCGCGAGGATAGCACCGTCCACGTGGCGGAACACCACGAAGCCATAGCCCTTGGAGCGTCCCGTGGCCTTGTCGAAGATCACGATGGCCTCGTCGAGTTCGCCGAACGCCGAGAACACGCTCCGCAGGGTCTCGCTAGTGGTTTCGCCGGCGAGTCCACGTACGAATAGCTTTCGGAGGGTGGAGTCGCGGTCCGCGACCGCGCGCACGGCATCGAGGACGTCGGAGTGGCGGAGCGACGCTGATTGGAGGAGGTCGAGGAGCTGTTCCTGGGAAAACGGACGCAAGATCTTGCGGATGTCTTCCGCGGCGAGGGGGGCTGTTGTGGGGACGGTGGCGGTGGGGAATGCTTGTGAGGGTGGTGACGACAGAGAATCAGCATCCCCGTTCTCTTCGGTCTTGCGCTTCTTCGAGAAGTCCATGTTGTGAAGAAGATTTGGGAATTAGGGTTTCAAAGAGATAGGTTCTAAGTGAAGTTACAAAACCAAATTAAGTGTTTCTCCCCACACAGACTCACTGGAATCTGCTTCCTGTTGCTCTATTTATACGACTGAACCTTGTCTGCGTTGCGGGCGGTAGAAACTGGTTTGTACACGTATGCTGTGCGTGCAAACGTGTTTATTTTTATTTTTATTTTTATTTTGTTATATATTAGAAAAACTCTTTTCCTATAAAGTTTTATAAAAATAATTAATTATTGCATTATTATTAGTATTTATTGAGTTACTTTTAATTTTGTATGTAGTTCAGATTAAGAAAATATCTAACATTGCAACTTAGTAACTAGTATTTCATTACATGATGCTACGTATGGATTACGACGACAGAAAAAATTTAAAAAAATATATATAATAGTAGTAGTTTAAATTGAGAAATAAAAAAATTAATTATTTAGAAAAAATATAATTATAATTATATAATAATGTATTTTTGTCCAGAAAACGCAAAGTTGATTTATATAATAAAATTTATATAATTATATCCTTTTATATCATCCTATATTTACCAACTAATTTTTCTGCTAGTCTTATCAAACACTTAAACCAATAAACTCAAAACTTATAAGTTTAAAACAACTTATCAATTAGCTAAAAGCTATCTTGTTAGTTAGAAGGTAACTTATCTGCAACTGGTTAGTTTTATCAAACAGGCACAAGTACTTCAAAATATATTTTTTTAAGATTTTAGCTTTCAACTAGTTTATAGCTTGTAGCTTATTTAACCTTTTTTTTTGTTTTTTTATATTTTAGTACACTTTCTTATTATTCTCAATTTAATGTTATTTATTATTACTTTTTTCGATTTTACAGAGATACTTATTTTAGTATTTGTTAGTTTACTTTTTAATTTTTTATAGTTCAAATTAAAAAAATATTTAAACTTACAATTTGAAGTAATTAATGTTTTATTACAGGATATATTACTGAAAAGAAAAATTAAATTAATACTCAGTATGATCAAATCATTCAAATAATTAGCTACCAACTATTTTTGTAAAAAAAAACTCATAGCCATGAGCTTATCAGCTTGTACTTGAATTATCACTTATAAACTAACTTATCAACGACCATCTAGTTTATAAATTACTTTTACTCATAACCTAAAATTTACTTCAATTATAATCTAGCTTATATGTGTATTGATTTAGAATTTAGTATTATGAAGTGAACTTTAATTTTAACTAAATCTCATAAAATCAGCTTATTAAATATTTAACTTGTCTAGTGGGAAATTTGTCTAAAGTTTCAATGAAGAATGATATGTTGGATTTCAACATGATTAAGTTTTTAGGTATTAATACTTGTACTGATAAAGTTATTCGTTCTCTTCCTTTTAGATGGGAGTTCCCTTCACCAAGTTGGGTTAAAATTAACATTGATGAGATTGCTAGGGATATCCTGGTCTTGCTACTTGTGTAGGTATTTTCGTGGGAGTATGGAGGAGTTCATTGGTGTTTTCTCTGCGTTTGAAGTTCAGACTACTATGGTTGTTGAGTTTTATGGAGTTATACATGCTATAGAGGAAGCTCAAAAGCATGGTTGTTTTGGTCTGAAAAGGAATCAAATTACCTTGTCACATGTTACACTATAATTGCTTGTCTAAAAGTTGCAACTATGAGCAATCATGTTATGCTAAATGAAGAAGATTTTGTTTTGATGTACTACATACAAAACAGAATCAAGGTAAACTTGATTTGTGATAATAAGGATGATATGATGAAATCTAAACGCTTGACAAATGATAGATTTTTCTAGATTGTTCTGATATCAAAATTTCTAAAACATTTTGGTGTGGATCTTGATGGAGAGTCTTTGAGGTGATTAAAGGATACTTTAATATATTGAAATGTTCTTATCTGAAGTTTTGGTTGTAGCGAATATTTTAATAGATTACTTTGTCAAATCAATTTATTAAAATTACTTAAAAATCATGAGTAGTTCTAATGGCTTTGTTTGATTATGTTAAAATGAGTTTTTAACACATTAAAACTTTTTTGTGCTTTCAGAAGAATGTTAGACTATTTTACCAGGTTAAAAGTTTGATTTAATTCACACTTTTCACTAGAAAGTGAAATCAACATATTAAAATGTAGTTTTAATCCATTGAAACTAACATGGTATATTCTATATATATCTCTTTCTTTTCACCTCATTTGACATAATTTTTTTTTAAATCTAAGTTTCAAATCTTTTTCAATACTAAGAAAGAGCTTGCATTAAGCCAAAAACATTTTCTTGGAGCTTACTTCTGATGTTTGATAATTCTTGGTTTTTCAGTACTTTTCTAGACTAATTGTATTTCCTTGAGGTTTCTTTTGTTCTCATTTTTTGTTTTTAGATTCTATTTTTATTTTCTTCAAAATACTAGAGATTCTAAAAAAAGTCATAAAAATTGCACTTTACAACTTATATTTTTCTTGAACCGTCTAATAAGTGCTTTGATCATTTGAAGGAATAATTTTCAAACTGATTTTGACCTTGGAAGCTTGAATGAAGGTGTTGGTGTAATAAAGATTGGAAATCAGTACTTAAAAGCAAAAATATGAAGAAAATCGGAATTAGACGGTCAACAAGTCTTGGTAAACATGCACTAGATGGTCAGTGTTGCACTAAAAAGAAATAATTTAAAATAGTTAGTTTAGTTAGTTTCAATCAATTTTATGGGTCTGATTCAAGGCTCACCCAATTGTTTAAACTTGAAACTGTATAAATAGAAGAATATACAAGTATTAGTCAAAGTGAATAGATAGTTAGCAATTAGTCATAGCTTAGCGCAACTTAGAACATAGTTAAACAATGAAATAGTTTACTCTAGTTTTCTGTTTTTCGTTTTCTATTTTTGACGTTTCCATTTCTATAAAGAGTTCTTCCTTTTCTTTTACATTTTTCTCCATCGATTCTTCTTTCCCTTACTTTTTATGTTATGTAATTGTGTTTGAAGTTGAATTTAGTTTTGGAAATGGGTAACATCGAAAAGAAAATCATGTTAGAGGATCCTCTATGTTAGGGTTTTCTTCTTCAAAATATTTTTGGAACTCTATTTTTTATTGAAAATAGTTTTTTTAAGAACATATGAATCGTCTGGTTGTGTTTTTTTTTCAGTAACAAGGATTCTAGATTTGGGTCTCTTGCAAATTGGAGATGAAGATTACTAAATATGATTTACTTTATCTATTTTTTGTTTTAATTTTGAATTTTGCTTTCCTCATTTTCAATTCGTTTTAATTCCTGCTTGTTTAAGTTTTTTTCACTTTACAATTTTAGTTTACAAGTTCTTTTCAATTAAATTATAGTTTAATTCATTGTCATTTGCATTTTCCACGATGCCCTGTCTTACGTTGCAACAATTTACATTTTTTGCAATTTAATTTCCTCGCAATTTACAATTTAGCCATTTACTTTTCTCGCAATTTAAAATTTTGTCATTTATGTTTTACGCTTTCTTTTCTTTTCCTTTTTCATTGTTTCTTCATATACTCATTAGACAGTCTAATAAGTGACTGCTTACTAAATGATTTAATAGTTATGTAAAGAATTATTTTGTGTAATTCATTTTACTTTTCATACAACAATCGTTAGACAATCTAGCAAACAATTGCTTACTAGACGATCTAATAGTTGAAATTTAGTGTTTCTATTTCATTTATTTTTATTTATAGTTTACATTGCACTTTATTTTCATATATTTAATATTTTATCGTTTACATTTTTTAGTGTTTCTAGACGGTCCATTAGACAATAGCTATAGACTGTCTAGTCTTCGCTTTGTTTTACTTTTCAATTTCAATTTACATTAAAATTTTAATTCCTTTCTGCCCCCAATTTTAATTTGTACAGTAAGAATATGAGCAATGGAAATATAACACAAGAGATGCGTATGTGGGGATTCAACCTTGGTTGATCCTATACCACATTAAACTTTTAGCAACCAGTTTATCATTCATATCAGTAATGTCTTTCAAAAGTTCAAGAGATGCATAACAAACTGAAAAAACTCACAAAGATCTATTGCAGAAATATGTTCCCCCCCTAAAACAAGTGCAATCCCAACAGATTCAACCAAATCAAATGCAACAACAGATATAAAACAATGCTTTGGAAAATATAGTGAAACAAAACAATATGCAGATCTAGCTATGTAATCAATAATTCCAATTGTTTCAACAAGAGACTAGATAATTTCAACAACACATATCTACCATAATGAATGATTTGAAGACTTAGGTATGGCAAATAATATCTATAGTAAATTAAATGAAGCAACAAAATTCTAGAGTTATACCTTTTCAACCATTGATGTATCTGAGGAATAATGTAAGTGTTATAACTCTTAGAAGATGCAAGGAATTAACTAAGAACACAAAGAAGATCTTGACTAATGAGATAGTATTTTTTGATCAAATGATCTCGCTAGAGCAACCAATGCAAAAAGTCTATTTACCCTTTCCTTCAAAAGCCGCAATAACACGAAAGAATCTAAGGTGATAAAGAATTATGGGAAATGTTCGGTATAAATTAATATACCATTGTTGGATGCCATAAAATAGATTCCTGAATATGCAATTTTTTTTAAAGAACTCTTCCCATATAAAAGGAATTAGAAAAAGGTAAATGTTTATACGATGTTATCTTTATCTGAATCTAGAATACCTTAGAAATGTGAAGATGCAGTTACTTTCACTATGCCATGCACTATTGGAGAATTAACCATTGCAAATGCTTTATTAGATCTTGGAGTGTCTATAAATGTATTGCCATCAACAGTTTATAAAGTACTTAAACTGGGATATTTAAAACCCACCAATGTGACAATACAACTTGCAAATAAAAGCATTACTTAACCTTTGAGTGTGCTTGAAGATATCTTGGTGAAGGTTAACCAGATGATTTTGTAGTCAATTTTTACATTTTGGATATGCAAGAAGAAAGCTCCACATAGAGGTGAACATTAATTTTGGGAAGACTGTTATTAATGACTATGAAGATGAAGATCTATTTTTATAAAGGCACGTTATCTTTAGAATTTGGGGATGATTTTCAAGGTACTTTTGGCTTTGGAAAGGGAGGTGGTTACATGAAGATTGAACTCAATTCGAAAACCTAAAAAGAACAAAGCAAGCACACCATCTAATAAGTTAAAGATAGAGAAAAAGAGAAATAAACACAATATTTTATACTGGCTCACCCAACAACAAGGGTCATGTCCAGTCCCTTCAAGGAACCCGCTCAAGAACTTTTCACTAAGTATTATCCACCTCTTCAGGTACATAAGTATTCTTATACCTCTTAAAGTCACCAAATATTCTTTACTTCTCTAGGCACACCAAGTATTCTCTACCTCTCTAGGTACACCAAGTATTCTCTACCTTTCAATGCACACACAAGTATTCTTACACCTCTTCAGGTAACCAAGTATTTTTCTACTTCTCTAGGAAACCAATACTAATTTCCCATGAGATCAAAACCTCTTAACAATGAGAAAACTCTCTACAGAGAGAATAATGAAATCTTTAAGGCTATACTTTGCAGTGTGAAGAATTTGCAATGGTTCTGTTCACTACCCAAACTCACAATGAGAAAACTCTCTACATAGAGAATAATGAAAGCTTTAAGGGTATACTTCACAGTGTGAAGAATTTACAATGGTTTCCTTCACTATCCAAACTCACAATTCGCTCTTCAATAGCAGATGGAAAATTGTATAACATTATTCTAACACACAAATGAATATCACTTGATGATGATGTTTCTTTTTGGTTATATGTACATACATTGTTGTGATATTCATCTTCAAGGTTTTTATATAGTCTTCAGAAAATGCTCATTAAAGCTTCTGCGTTCTTCATTCTCCATTATAACCATTAAACACTCAATATAAATTTTTTTTCTCTAATTGATATTGGTGTATCTTTAACGTGTGAGACATTTTGATTTTTTTTTATTTCTCAAATATAAACGTTGTAACTTTAATCATCTTAACTTTAATATCTTGATCAATTTTCATGTTGATGATATTCATTTTTAATGTTTTAGGTTCACCTTTCTTAATCTATACCTATATATAAAGGGAATTTCCCATTATAACTGTTTTTTGGTTTACACAATTTTTGTCTGATTGTACCCTTATTTAATATATCTCATTTATTAGTACAATGGAGTATTTTGTCATTTCATATGAATTACTTAAAAATAAAATAAAATATTTTTTTAATTTTTATAATTAATATTGATGTACAGTTTTTATACGCAAACTAACTCCTCCACTTTTCCCTTAATTCCTTATTTTAAGGTAACAACAGGAAGAAAGAAAAAGCACACTCTCACCCATTTCCACATCAAATCTCACATATCAAATAAAATAACCTCCACTTTCAATCACTCTCTTCACTCCATTAAAGTAACTATATTATTTGATAAAGCCATTATTCTTTTGTATCTACCATCAAGTCAATCCTAACCTCAACGTGAACATCATCACACTCAAAACTGTCAATGGAAGAAGAGAAAAAGCTTGAAGAAGAAGAGAAACTTAAACTAAAGAAAAAGAAAAAAAGAGATTGTTTAATTAATTCATCATTTTTCTTTTACATGTTAATTTTTGTTTTTCAATTTCTACTCATCCAAAATTAGTTTTGTATGTATGTTGAGTAAAATGCGCCTGTGTTTCTGCTAGTTATCATGATGTGAATATGGTTAACTACACCTATATTTTGCAAAATATCATTTCACAATCCTAATTAATACTCACTAATTTTTTGTTACATTACATTACTTGACTTCTACATATTATTTAAACATTAAATTATATATATATATATATATATATATATGATTTAGGGTGTAGGATTTAACTAAGGTAGTGTTTGCTTCAGGGGGTGGACTGTAGTCGACGACGGATGTCCCAATGCCACCCCCGTTTGGTTCCATAGTTGCATGCGGGTGAGGGAGGAGATGGTGAGAAAGTAGAGGGGGTAGTGGTTCTTGTGAGGAATGAAGAGAAAGGAGAGAGTAGTGAAGGGAAAGCTACGTAACAAATGATTAGTTACCAATCTACCCTTCGTTTTTTTTTTTCATTTCTTCTTCACGTGGGTGCCTTCATGCAACGAAAAAATTATTGTTTGAGTTGTATATAAAACCAGTGCTTAGAAACTTCAGAATTCAGTGAAAGAAACTCAAAGTAGAGTGCGCTTGGAGAGGTTCCTGAGGCATCACAGTAGTATGGGGGTGACTTTCGCAGTGGTTGTTTGAGGTAAGCATTGGCTTGGTTTTTATTTTGATATAATCGATTATGAGTGAAAAAGGACGGAGTGAATAATCGATTATGGTGTAAAATATAGTGGATAATCGATTGTTTTTGTTGCATAATCGATTATCTGGTAGTGTTTTTGGAGCATAATCGATTATGTTAGATGTGTAAAAATTAGGATAATCGATTATGTGTTAGGATAGTCAATTATGTTGGTTTTTTAGGTGTATAAATAATCAATTATGTGTCTGAAATGCTTGGGTAATCGATTATCATGTTTTTATAACGCATTTAGTTATGTTAAAGTATTTTCCAGAATTTTAATTTTTATGTTGCTTAATTTTTTTTTTCAGGCACAACTTTGTAGTCTCTTCTTGTGCTGGTGTTCTTAATCTTAGTTGAATTGATCTTCCTTTGCTGGTGTTCAGTTTTTTTTTATTTGTATTTTTTGTTTGTGGTTTAAATTTGTGGTTTAGATTTAAATTATTTTTTGATGATTATGGTTTTGTAATTAAATTTGTTTAGGGTTTATAGTAGTGATTTATGTTAATAA
>Ga0123341_1002023_pt1 | contig 16192 bp, 18 predicted proteins | sample Turbeapinknodule_FD_89959 | JGI IMG/M metagenome (GOLD analysis project Ga0123341, IMG submission 89959) | Root nodule microbial communities of legume samples collected from Mexico - Turtle bean Mexico pink nodule | ecosystem: Host-associated > Plants > Roots > Nodule | place: Mexico: Nepantla...
ACATAATCTATTAAAGATATTAATCTTTAATTTCTACAATAAAATAATCCGTAGCACTAAATGACCATTCATCAAGATAAGTTTCCACAAATATAATGCGCAAATGCATAATTTATCAGCAATGAAGTAGGAAAGTCGTCACAGTTCACAAGAGTCTCAAGTTTCAAAGACTCGTAATCTGGTTTCGAGCTATTAAAAATTTGCATGCTGTTGTGAATTAAAAGGCAATATTGTTTACAGCCATGTGAATAAAAACTATCTAGTATAAAAAGTAAAATTAAGATCACATTAATAATACACAGAAAGGGTTAAATCTAGCAAATACAACCAAGTTGAGAATACCTACCATGGAAAAAGGTCCCAACTCAAACCAAACATCCACTAAAACCTATTATGGAAAGAAACGGATGCCACGAGAACCATGGCAAGAAATTTAGCTGAGGAATGAACCACATACCTCTATTTTCAGATTATTTATTTAACTATAATTCTAAATCATGCATCATCTTCATCTCCAACATTTGATGCTTCATTCTCATCGTTATCAGACATGTTATTAATTACATCAGTAATTATATCCTTCACCTCTGATTTTCTATTCATTAAATCCACGTCAAAGTGAGTACCTGCCAACATTTCATCACAGAAGAGCTTAGTTCACAAAATCATTTCCCATCCTTTAATTGGGGGTGGGAGAGAGTTTGGTGGAAACAGATCATACCAAGTTGTTTGAGGATATCAGATAAAGTTGCCTGCATAAAAAAAAAATTAAAAAAATTAGAATATTAAAAAACTACATTAAATGGCAAACAAAAAAAAAAGTACTTACCGTATTGAAATCTACTTTCTTTAAAATATCAACAACCACTCGATGCATTTCCTTCTTACTAGGTCCGGATTTAACCTTCTCACTGCTTTTACCTTTGCCTGCCAATGACATAAGAATGGAACGGGTAAGAAGAAAAAATAAGGCAACACAGGCATATATTATAAAATTAAAACATTTTATAAAACTTGTCCAGACATAACACGGTTATACAAGAGGATAAGTTTTCCAGGGACAACTCGAGCAAACGTGACCATAGGTTCCAAAAATAACTTTCAGGCAAACTAACTAATTATGCAACTGGCATTAGATTAAGTAGAACGGATGATATTATCAACTGCAATGACAAAGACCCAACCTTCATTTGCAGTTCGTTTTTTGTTTGCAACCTTCCCTTTCGAATTCTGATTTTCCCTTATTGTTTTCTGTTTCTTGGAAGCAGACTGCTTGGACTTCGAAGTATTGTCATTAAGAGCTGTTTTTGAAGTAGATTTTTTTGGAGGTTTTTCATTGCTCTCGGTAGTCTTTACTATAGTGGTCTTCTTTACAGGTGTGGCTTGGTCTTCGTTCAGAGTATTTTTTGAAGACCGATCGTGAGCCTTTTCTTTATCTTCTTCCTCTTTCTCTGACATGCTTTCGTCATCATGATCACTTTCACTTTTTTGCACATCATCTTCCTTAGAATCAACTTTTGCGTCCGAAGGTTCAGACACATCACTGTCCTCGGTGTCAGAAGACTCTATTTGCTTTTTCTCAACCAGGGCGGTTTTCTTTTGCTTCTAAAGCCAGAAGAAATATTAGGAAATCAAAACAGAAGAACAAACATTTAAGCATGCTATAACTAATGCAGCAAGCAAGAATGAATTTCAAGTAATAGTATGACAACGCACCTTGGTAGGTTTTTCAGACTTGTTTTGGGTTTGCTTTCTTCCTCTCTTTTTACCTTTCTGTAACATAAAATCAAGTTTTAAAAAACAAATTAAGACTCAATTACACTAATACAAGGTACACGTAATTACCTAGTTAATTTTGATTGATTTAACTGTTGAATTTAAATTATGGTTTAAGATATAACAAGTTGAGTATGACAAAATTCAGACAAAACAAGCCTCTAATCACATGGTTGAATTTCTTAAGTCTCGCACTTGGGTCTTCAATTTGTTAATTTTAGAATAGTTAACTGGAATAAAAATTTAAAATGACGTGAATCTATAAGTGAACTGGATAAATTGTATCACGACTTACAATAACATTAATTAATTCTTATCCTTATTCAATAATGTGGGAAAAAAATTACCATTTTATTATCAGCAAGAAGTGCATCAGTTGTAGCATACGGGGACACCAAAAATTCAAACAACTTTGAAGAAAGTTCCTCCTGAAATACCACATTGATAATAACTTTTTTCATATAGAGCATTTGTAACAATACAAAAAATGGGAAAACGTTGTAGATTGACTTTTACCTTCTTCATAGTGGCCTTATTTATTGGAATATTAAGCACATTACAGAAGTCCACCAATTTTTCTTTCACACATCTATCAATCTTCTCCCTTGTCTTTGCTCTGTGTTTTTCCTGCCAAAAAAGAATTATATAACCATAGGGTAAGCCGGTTAATAACAGACTCAGGCATTCACAATTTTAAAACGACATGCACACTAAACCAAAATAAATAAACTAACAAAATTTTCAATACAAAATAGCACAACCTATTAAGATTTATCTGCATAGTTGGAAATGAAATACAAAAAGCATTACAGTATATGATGCAACCGTACCTCATTGTCAGTCCACACATAGCCAGAAAACAGTCCTATATTTCTCTTTACTGTTTTTGCCTACACAAAAAAAAATATGTAAGTATCATTCAAGGAACAGCCAATAGCCAGTCTTATACTGCCCATCCACTCTTCATTTAAAAAACAAAGGCATGAAAAAACATGTCAAATAAACATTGACAAAACATCTGAAGAGCTGAGTTAGTCTGTCACCTTTCCTTTTATCCCAAAGAGTATTCTATGAAGCGCATGCAGGTTGTCATCAGCTTTTCTCTTTGATAACTTGAAAGCCACTGGAAAAGTATAGATGTAAATAACATAAATAAAAACGCTGCTTAGAGAAGCATAACGTTAAAAATAGAAAGCAAACTACCAATTTGGAAATCTGCAAAACTTAATCTCAACCACCGAGAGAGTGAATGCATAGCATGATAGCCATTTGCAATTCCTCAGTCCATTATTCAAATGTTAAAATGCATAATTTAAAGAAAAAACAGACAGCACAGAAATCCAATGTTGCATTGCATCAAACAGCTGAACCACATTTCATTAACTACTAGGAATGCAGCCTTAAGAAAACTTGAAAACACATACTTTTCCATAGGAGTATTTTCATTACCATCTAGTAATTTGAGGTGATATCCATTAAGCAAATTGTGTTAAAATGGCCATTATAATTTTGCTACCTTGGGTTTAGTTTTTCATCTAAACCAGCTTCAACAAACAAGGAAATGTCCCTGTTGTAATGGAATACATTTACACCTTACAAACTTCACCAGAGTTCAGAAAAGCATGAATTTAACTCCCAAAACTGGATATCCATTACAATATATAGCTGAAAATGTATCCTTCCCCTAGAGCCAAATGCCCAGACCAAACATAAAAAGGAACCCGTGCATGGGAGGCATTTCGGACTCGTAGCAGTAGCTTAGCTTAGGCCCTAGGGGAATCGCAAAAAAACTAGTTTAAGAAAGGAAGTAGTTTTGTGGAGATCATGGAAGATCATAGAGATCCACAGAGGATGAGAGTTGAACAATTGTTGATGAATCCTTAACACAGTGAAAATAAACTACTCTATGGTAACCATTATTAATTATCGACATGGTGTTGGTCACAAGGGAAGCCATTGCTGTAAGCCAAAAGACTAATGCAAGCAAAGTTAGCATAAGAAAGCATAATGTCGTTTCTTGAATCTTGATCCTGAAGAAATATATGTTGTTTTTTATTAGATGAGACACCTAACTACTTTGCAGATATTAATCTAATGGAGGAGAACGCACAAGTGACAAGTAAGGATTAAAGTGAATATCATGCTTGAGTGGGTCATTAAGTTGAAAATTGGTGGGAAAAAATCAGGATTTTAGCCTTTTAAATAGTCTATTATCCATGATATTAACCCATTTCTTGTCCCCCGTCCCTTAAGACTTCAATACTTCGCATCCCTCGTGGACATCTTTCTCTTCAACCATAAAATCTCCACGTGACCAATTAAACACGCAGGAGCTAAAACCCCAAACCCAATCCCGCAGACGCAGTCGACAACATTCACACACTTCTCTATCCACTAACTCAGAACGGTATACAATGGCAAAAACAAATACGGAGAAAGAACAATAGATCAAAAGACCACGCGATGTCTCACATTACGGACACCATCAATTCACAAATCCATGTAACAACAAAAGGCCTTACCATTTGGAATGTCCTTGAGTTGCGTACCGTTGCCCTGAAACCCAAAGATTCACACGATCAAATCCAACACTTCTTGTATTAATTCGACACAACGGAGAAACACAACATGAAACCTTAAAAAAACTCTTGAAGTAAAACATACAAAATTAACAAACCATATGTCACTATATGTACCTTCTCAATTGACAAAGCTTTGAAAGAGGAATATTTGTGAAACTTATCGGGCGAAGAGACAGTGTACCTATCCACCGTTTTCCTCTCCCTGGTCGGTCTCTCGCTAGCTGGCGTAGCGTAACCGCTTTCTTTCGTTGACTTGCTCGACTTCGCTTCGCCACGCTCCTCAGTCTCTTCTTCTTCCTCTTCATTCTTCTCTTCTTCAACCCGATCCTTCTCTTTTTCTTCGCCTTTCTCGCTCACATCGTTCTCCACCGAATTATCCTCTTGTTTCGTGTGATTCTCTTCGGCTTGGACTTCTTCTTCCCCTTGAAGCTTCTCGTTTTCTAGGGTTTCAGAAGACATAGCTGAGAGAAGATGAAATTTGCAAAGAGAGTGAATCCCTGAGCAGTGAAGAGAGGAGAGAGAATTATGATTAGATCGGAAGAATGAGAGTGATTGTGAATGGAAGATAGACGGATAGAGAGGGAAATGGTGAAATAAAATTGGAGGGAAACAAAACAAGATGAAGCGCGCTCTTCACTCCTTTTTCAAATTTTATGCCAATTTTCTGAGCGGTCAAAAGCTTTTTCACCTTCTTTTCCTCATTCCCCGCCAAAACAAAACCCTTCAATAAAGTAACCCTAAAAAAAAATATTTCAGAAGAAAAAAAATAATAATAACTCACCTTGCTTGCTTTTATTTAATTTCTTATTTGTATTTTATCTTTTCCACTTTTCCTATTTCACAATTAATTCAAATAAAACAAAACTAAATAGGAAACGATGGGACGAGGATCAGAGGATGATACTGTTCAACTCCCTTTGTCTCTTCACACCATTCTCTCCCTCTTTTAAGAATCTCCATTTACCTTTTCTTCCACATTTCCACTTCTGTTGTATTTAAATTGTTGAAAATATTTAATACAGTATAAACAAGTTTTTTATAATTTTTGTATATAAAATAAAAATTATTATTTTTTCATGTTTAATGTAAGAAAAAATATATGTAGCTTTCTTTAAGTTGGTGAGAGGTGAAAGAATGAAACTAAAAAAACACAAGTAAAGGTGTTTCCTAGTAGTATTTGCTTTGATTTTTAGTTAAAAATACATTCCAATTAAACATTAAAATATGTGTTTCGATTTCAATATAAAAAAAATGAAACTCAGACAATAACATGTCATCGGTAAAAAAAACTTTTTTATTATGTAAAAATATTTTTTATTTTCTTATATTCTCATTTACCATATTTACATGTCATTCAACTAACTCTAACAAATTTATATAATATCGTAATTTAAGTTGGATATCATACGTCGACTAAAAAGATAAAGACATTTCATAGTATATAAGTGGTGTAAACTCATTTTATAAACTAATTTTATAATATTGAGTTATACTTAAAGTCTCATTATTAATATGACATCAAAGTCATTTAGAGTTTATCCTAAATAAATCTATCGTAAACCCTCGTTATACATTTTTTTCAGTTTTGTAAGAGTGTGAGGGTTTAATGTTTGAGTACGGGTGTGGAAGCGGGAGAGTTTCAAATGAAAGAAAAGGTCGAATGAAAGAAAAAAAATAAGCAACGGGAAACATGGACCAAAACAGTAGAACAAATGAAGTACAAACCATAAACATCTTTCTTGTGCGACCATAAAAAGAAACGCCATTACTTTTTTGTTTATTGTTGAAGTGTTCAATAAGTGTAATATAAGTCATGACAGAATTTGACACCCACCCTACCAAAACTGGTTACCCAGCCACAGGTTCCTCCACATGTATTGGCACACACAAAATTTGTTACCTGTGTGCCTGTAAGTGGTTAATTATGTGACGTTTATGGTCATCCATTATTCATGAAAAAAAAACTTTTTGAATATGGGTCATATATTACACCCTACCAAAACTGGTTCTCCAGTCACAAGTTCCTCAACATATATTGGCATACACAAAATTGGTTATCTGTGTGTCTTTAAGTTGACACTTTTAAGACCACCCACTCTTTATGAAAAAAAATCAAAAAGTTTTTGAATATGAACCATATATTACACTGATTAAATGGTTTAACCAATGTGATATGAGTCATTATGAGTAAAAAAAACCAGTGTAATGTATTTTTTTTACCCTATTTTGAAGTTTGCACCTCACTGCTAATTTGTCTTACTACCATATTTTGAACTTGTCACATCACAAAACACACGCAATCTCACTATGTCACGTGATTACCAGGTACAAAACATCAAATATATGTGTAATGTACATGATTCTATTTAAAACTATTAGAAAAACCTTTCTTTCATATCATTCACACGGTTAAACTTATTTTATATACATGAAATTTACTATTTTTTTCTCACACCCGTATCTCATCTGCAGATAAAATAATAATATTTACATAATTAATTTCGATTCGACTTAGATTGGTTTCAGATTATCAAATCGCAAATTGAAATGAACCGCTAAATTTTGAAAAAATAAAATAAAATCGATGAAAAACAATTTTAATCACTTACTAGTTTTTTAAATCAGTTTTTATAGATTAGTTTCTAAACACTTAGTTGTTCGAGTTTTCTGACCCCATTAAATTAATGAAACTAAAAAAAAAACTCAAAATATATCGTGTAGTGAAATTTGACACTTTAGTATCAAACAAAAAATTCCTTTTTATTTTGATTGATTATGCAACAAAACAAAGACACGAGTTTTTTTTTCGTAATGAAGTTTACAAATTGAATTTGACATTATATGAGAGAACAAAAAATTTAAACCTTTAAACTTATATTGATTTAGATTAATTTATAAATTCTTGGACAATCTTACTACTTATCTAATTTTATCCTTAGAGTTATAATCTAATAGAATAACAATAGTAAAAAAGGTCTTCTTAAAAAATTAGGAGGTGCATAGAAAAATTATGAGGGTGGAATAAGAAGGAGTTAGGCCCAACTTGAGGAGCAAAAACGAAAAACCAGAGTTTTCAATCCCTCGCTATTCCGCGCGCTGGAGAGTGGAGTAGAGACCCAATTCCCTCGTCATTCTGAAAAGAGAAGAGAGAGAGGCACTCCACATTTTCAAAAATTCCCATTGTCCTCTCCTGCAGAAATGCCCGTACGCCGTCTCAGACTCGATTCCGACACCGACGAAGAAGAACAAGACCAACTCCAACCCCAACCCCTACCACGACCACAGCCACAGCCACAGCCACATTTTCCGGCGGTTCCTGTGGAAATCTCCGACGACGACGACTTCATCGACGTCGCCGAAAGCTTCTCTCCGCCCTCCCCTTCATGTCCAGTCACCGACTTCCTCCAACGCCTAGGACTTTCCCTCAAGAGAGACTGGCTCGCCTCCTGTCTCCGCCAACTCCAAGCCTCCGTTACGTCCTTCGAACACCTCGACGTTGCCGCCAAAGCCAAAAGTTGTTTCGAGCAGTGCCTCTTCGCCGACATGAATTCATGCGGCGCCGGCATTCTCCCTCCCAACGTCGATTCCATGCACCTTCGCGTTCTCCCTGGTCCCTACGTTTTGCAGGTACGGCCTCGCTTCTTGTTGCTACAATTGTCTGAGTATCCATGGCATCATAGGTTGCTTTGTTAGGCTCTAACTTATGATAATGAATTTAGATGGTTTGTTGATATGTATTTTCCGCTGATTGATACGTAAGTGCTGTCAATTTTTATTTGTAGAATTTGTAGACTTGTGTATTTTCACCGCGATGTTCAATTCATGGTTGTAGGTTGATGAAATAGTTAATATCACTTGTCCTCTGCGAGGAAGATATGAACAAGCACCTCCTGGACCTAAGAGGTGCCTCAAGTTGTCAATGACTGATGGTGTTCAGAGAGTCTTTGGATTGGAGTATAGGCCTATCAAAGCTCTTGAAGTCTGTGCCTCTTCTGGTTTAAAGGTTTCTTTCTCTGCTGTGCCATCCCTTCCTTTAATTTGGATGGGATAAACCTTAAATATAGTACTTTAAGTTGACTGGTGCTACTTTCGATTAGAATTGGAGTTTAACTTTGGTAATCTATGTGATCTATTAATGCATGGTTTTATTTAGCGGATTATCGAAGTGAAACTCCTATTCGGTCCATTCTTAATTTCTTGTTTTGTGTGGTTTTCTCTGGGTTTATCACTTCCCTATGCAATCTATTGGTTTATCATTTCCATATGTCTGACTAGCATAAGTGATTTGGTTAAGTTTCTTCTCACTGATGGTGATGTAGAGGGGTTTATTTGATACTTGTAGGTTGCTATTTCTAATGTACATGTGCGTCGTGGACTTCTAATGCTGGTCCCTGAAACCATTGAAATTTTGGGGGGATTGGTTGAGGAGCTGGATGCTGCTCGAAAACGACTGGTAGAAGAAATAAACAAGCCACCTAGGGGGAAAAGGTACCAATTATTGCAATTTGATTATTTGGACCAAACTGTGCAATTGAAAGTTGTATGATATCTTCATATGTTGATGTGGAAGCTACATTGGTGCAAACTTTCTTGCTGGCTTATACTATTACCATATGTAATTTTACTGCATATAGGTAAACATTGATTTGGTGGTCTTCATTGTTCTCATGCAGAAACAAAAATGGAGAGCTCCCTCCTTTAGCAACTAGAGCAACACTTGCTGCATGGCCTTCAGGTGGAGTTGATAATCGTGCATGCAATGGATCCACGCTGCACAGTACTGTTTCTTCCCAAGAAAACAACCAAGGTACACTTTGTGTTGCGGATAAAAGTATTTATATGTGTGGATGGTAATGCACGTCTATGATGTAGACAATTTCCCAATTTTGTCCTTGGCTGTTCTTCATGAGTGCATTTAATTACAGGTGCTGGCCCGAGCATACCTGGCACTGTTAACAGCTTAACAACTGAAGATACTTTGTCCATGGGTGCACAAAGTGCTGCTTCTAATTCAATACCCTACACGTCTTCAAATTCCGATGCCATGAATGTGGATACTCCTAGGGATACCAATCCTGTTTCCCGTGTTAGTCCTATGACTAACCAGCTCTCTTCTGTAATCTCAAAGGCCAAGGAGATGCACATAGATGCCGCTAATACCAGGGAATATTCTATTGACCATCAGTCTTCTAACATGGATTCAGATGTTGCAGCGTCACATATTGACACGGTTAATATAACACGAGAAAGTTCTATAACTATTGAGTACTCTCCTGTGGTTGAAAATGTTGAGACAGATACGGATAGAACTCCTGTTGCTACAGATACTACTCATCTGCAAAGAACCTTATCCACTGCTTTAAACACTAGCGATGTCCGGATGGTTGATGCCAGTGACCATCCACTCATACTGTCTGGAGACCAAGAGGTTCCTTTCACATATATAGCTAGTTTGTCAGCCAAGTGGGCTAAAATGAAGGAGGAAGCTCCTTCTGTTCAGGGTAAAATCAAGGTAAGATGATAAACTATATCTACTGTTTCCTGCTTTTTCTGTGATTTTTACCTTGTGCATTTGGTTTTTGAGTATGAGTAGCTGGAAACTTGGAATGACTAGTTACCAACATGTTTTACTACAATAATAAAATCCCTGTGTTTGTATTCTATCCTCTTCATATTATGTGTCATATCGTTTAGTTTGAGATTTGAATACGAGCCATTTGTTGCTGTTCTGTAGTGACATGGGCTCTTGGGTGGAATTTTCTTCGGAGCATGTCTTAATTCTACTAACTGATGCTTAGGTCAGAGTTTTTGCAATCTTAATTTTTTCTAAGTATAAATGCGTTTTTTTTGTAGTGCTTTTTGACAGGTGTAAAAGGATTCCAGTATAAGAAAAGGACAACATACGAGCTTCAGGCATATGTAGACGATGGTAGCCTTATTTCTGAAATCCTCGTCGATCATAATGTGAGTTTGCTCTAGAATTCAAGTTTTTATCACATGGTCTTTATTTTTTAACTGTAAGAAGTTGATCATTGATAGAAATAATTTAGGTTGTAGAGAAAGGAATTGGTTATTCTCCTAAAGAAGTAACTGCGGCTCTTTCTTCTCCTGACACGAAAATTGTCCACCAAATGAAGGATACAATGCGTAAATTTCAAGCTTTTTTAGCAAACTTTGAGGTAAATATAAATTCTCTAGCTGTAGACACAAGGGAATCTGACAGATTCCTGCAAGTTTTACGCAGTTAGCTGGATTGACTACAAATTAATAATCGTTTTTTATTCTGTTAATTAACATCTTTATGTTTTTTGTCTAGGGAATAATTCTTGTGGAATTCAATAAAAAATCTCCCCTTCCACTTGCCCTAGAAATGAGTCAAGGCTGTCCTCAGTCTGATGCATGGTTACTTCTGAGAAGGCTGAAGTCTCTTCACTCTCCACAAGTTCAAAACCCTATGGATCCAATTGAATTATCCCCGTAATTATCTGAATGACTAGCATTTCGTAATTTGGCCTGGACAAAGTTGTGCTCGAAATGATTACTCAAGTTCCAAGGCATAACTAAGATGGACATAGAAGAATGGCGATATGAGAGAGCATATGGTGCTGAACCAACATGTATTCTGCTATTATGTGAGTGGATGTTTCAATTTTGATCCATACATTTTAGGTGTAAGAAATGAATTATGTGGTACTTGCCAGGGGAAAGTCGATAAAATGTTGGTGTTCATTTTCGTCAAAACAAACGAATAGTCCTCCCTTTGATCCGAGTACAACAGAAGAAGAAAAATCGAGGTAGGTGGATCTAACATGACATTAGTTTCCTCAATTGAAAAAATGACGAATTACCTCTTTGCGGAAGGAGGAAAGGATCAGGATTACAACGTGTTATGAAAGTTCCTGATATATACACCACTGGTGAAGCATGAATTGGGTTTGTATATTTTCATTGTTCTTGGTGTAAAGGAGTCCCCATTGGAGGTTTATTTGTTGGATGAGATTGTCTACTTCTACACCTAAGGATGTATTGCAATTCCTGAGTGGATATATGATTGATTCTTGTAATTTGAAATATAACTTCTGTAATAGATTTTAGATTTGCTACACGAGTTTTGTAAAGTTTGCTGTCATTTCCATTATCAATATACCTCAGATATTATAATAGTCATAAATGTACATATCTGGAAACAACTCTGAAGTATTTTTTGGGGAGTAATGTTCTGAAGATTAATGAAAATTGTTTCGCCTCTCCTGTATTGTGTGAAATACTCATTCAGTTTGAAAATAGTTTTTTATAATTAAAATAAAAATAGAAAAAATATTTTCTTGTGTCACTGATGAACTTAGCGATAAGAGTGACAGTTGATTTCCTTCGAGAACAGTCAGAACCGGAGGGAATGTTGCCTACTATTTCTTTACCAATCTATGCATTTGAATCAGCAGAAACAGTTGATGCCACGCCACAAATAATTTTTATTTTTTCATAAGGTGAAGTAGCTTATAACAATAGATATCATTTCCACATTAATATGGCATGGCCAGATTGTAATATAAAAATGATGTTTAGTTGGGTTTGATATTGGGACTTCTCACTGACTTGGGATGCATATATTTCTTTAAGAATGCAAGATCAAGGACCTTCTTGCTAGCTGGTTCTTCCTCGGAAGACTCCGAAGTTAGTGACCAGCGGTTAAGAAACTCTAACACTTCAGGGCAAAATATCTGCCAATAGAACGTTGTCGTAAACCAAGCTGGTTCGGTCAAGTACGAGTCCCCCCGGCAAACGCTATTCACAATTGCTTTGGCAGCTTCTGTCACTGATTTTATGGGCATCCCACTACCTTCCATCTGTTGCCAAGAAACCAAATGAATAAATTAAGAAAAGCAATGCGTTAAGAGAACCAAATATATACAATGAAAAGCAAGGACAAATCTTGAATCCATTTTCAATTATGCAAAGTTGAAATTCTGATTAGGACATTAGGAAATAACACGAAAAGCATGTTAAAAATTGCATCTAGGATTTGTCATAAAAGTAAATATAGCTTACATCTCTTATTTGTTGATCAAAAACCATCCTGCCATCCTTGGATAGGATCCTCCCTTGCGACATTTCTGAGTCGATCAGCCCTGGAGTGATTATAGTTATTCCTATGTCTCTTCCCAATTCAGTTCTCAGAGTCTCATATAAGCTGATCACTGCTGCTTTGCTGGCCTAAAGAATTTAGAAAGCTATAAATTGTCAATTCTGGCTTAAAATATCATAACGGAAGCTTAGTTAATTGGCTTGTTGATAGGGTCTCGTCTGTTACATTGTAGATACTCATCCTCGGAACAGGCAACCATCCATTACAAGAAGCTATTGCTACGATCTTGCCTTTGCTCTGTCTTAGGTGCGGGATTGAAAAGTAAGTGCCATATGCAGAACCCCAGAAGTTAATGTCCTGTTAAATAAAACATTTATCATCTAAAAGTGATGAATTGGAAATGTTCACGATCTATTCCTCTTAACCAGCTACAGAGATGAGTTAATATAGATAAATTCATTACCATTGCGGGTGCAAACTTAGTGATATCAGTGGTGTCCTCAAACAAGCTGAGAGCAACTATTCCGGCATTGTTCACCAAATAATCCACTGCAAAGAGGGTCATATTTAACGATTGATTAACCATGTCATACATCCAAATCAAAGCTTAAGACACACTTGTATACAAAAATACTAACTCTTCTCATCACTCTAGTTAATTCTGTTGTGGGTTGTTATCAACGTTAAAAAATTTCGAATGATCAATTTCTCGGAAGCTTTCAAATTCTCGATGACGATAATTAAGACAAAATGGTGTATTCAGAGGAGAGTGATGGTGGTCTTTCAAGAAATTATGGAAATAGTCAAGAGTCGGGATTCAAGAACTTGATGACAATCCCACTGTGGTCCAGAGATCTGCTTACAGTGAAGCGCAGACAAAGGGATTAGAAAGCCTTGTTCTTCGTGCACCAGCGTGTGGACCCAAACAATTTTGAAAGGATTTCCTCTGCTGCATCTGTGAAAGGCATGTGAAAATTGTAGAATTTTTATGGCAAGCTCAAGAAGTGAGACTTCAGACTTTGACAAGACAATTTGAGCTGTTGCATGTAAAAACTTTGAAAAGGTATCAAAATATTTTAGAAGAGTGTTAATCATATGCAAGAGTGTGGTGGAAGTGTCTGACATAAAGAATCGGGTGGATCAAATTGACCGTAAAGAAGGAAAGAAGCAAGATTCAGTGGTACAAAGGTAAAAAGTGGGAACATTTTGCTGAGGAGTGCAGAAACAACAGACACTGTGGAGCAAGATATCACGATGAAGCCTACATTGCTCAAGACGATGGGACAGATTCTGATAAAGTATAGCTGATGGTGACTAACAGATTTGATACGAATCACGCAGAATCTTGGTAAATTGTTACGGATGCTCATAGCACATGGCTGGCCACAAAGATTGGTTAATTGACTTTGATTCAACTGTGAAAAAGAAAGTTAGATTTCTAAACAAGAGTGTATTGTCTTCCATAAATAAAATTGGTGATTATATTAAGGTTTAAGGTTGATCATTAAGAACGCAAACAATCCGGTTGGTGATTGCAGCCATTGTTTGAAATGGATGTGAAGTGAGCACTGGTGAATGCTCCACTTGAAGAGGAAGTTGAAAGTGTAGAAACTTAAGAAAAACTTACATCGTCCAAAGTGGTTGATTGTTGATTCAACGAATCGTTGACAATCTTGGGGTCTTGAAACATCAGCAGGGATGGTGATCACATCAGGGGATCCAAGCAATTTGGCATTGGCAGCAACCTCCTTGATTCGATTTTCTCTTCTGGCAACAAGTGCTAGACGCGCCCCTCTTTTAGCATACTCATATGCTAGGTGCTTTCAGAAACAAATCAGAAAAACGCAGAAACAAAAACCAATTCCACTCAGAAAATTACAAAAAAAACTAATCGGTAGTTGGAAAGTAAATGCTTTGAAACATGCAAGGTACCTCGCCTATGCCCGACGATGCTCCAGTGATAAGTATCACTTTTCCTGCTACGTTCTCTCTAAAAATTGATCTTACGATGAAGCGGAGAATCTTGAATAGCAGATATGGTGGTAAAATGAGCAGCAAAATAGCAAGGCTTAGAGGGGGAACCAGAATGTTCAACATTGCATGAATGAAAGCCATTGCTTCGGTCGAAGAAAAGAAGAGACGAGACAAGACAGATGAAAGTGTGACTGAAACTCAGTCTTTATTTTGAGCTCTTTAACGTTGGCATTTAATTTTTGATGGAGGATAAGCAACACGTAGCACTTTTGCCCTTTCATTACGGGGATATGTGTTCGTTAGACGTATCAAAATAGGTATACTCTCGGTGAACGCGTAAAAGTCAGATGTGACGAACTAGATACCAGATGTGACAAACTAGATATGGTTCCTTACACACTTGTTAGTTCGATTTCAAAAATATGTATACGCGTTAATTAAACATGCCAATTATGATCTTATGATACTAAATACGTGTTAGTTAAATATGTTAAAATAGATATGGTATCACGAGTATATGGTAGTTAGATGTGTTAAAATAGGTACGATATCATGAATTTGTGAGAATAGCTAGATGTGATAAAATATGTTTGATCTCATGCACACGTGTTAGTTTGATTTGGAAAAATACATATGGTCTCATAAATGATGTATACATGTTACTTAGATATGACAATTAAGTATGATTTTATCACACTAAATACGTGTTAGTTAGATATGTAAAAACAAGTATGGTATTCCACGTGGTAGTTAGATTTGTCAAAATAGGTATGATCTCATGAACATGTGATGATAGTTAGATGTGACAAAATATGTATGGTCTCATGCACACGTGTTAGTTCGAATTGGAAAAATACATATGATCTCATAAATGATGTATACACGCCAGTTAGACATGACAATTAAGTATGATTTTATCACACTAAATACATGTTAGTTAAATGTGTTAAAACACGTATGGTCTCACAAACACGTGGTAGTTAGATGTGTTAAAAAATAGATATGATCTCATGAACGCGTGATAGTTACACGTGACAGAATAAGTATGGTCTCATGCACACATATCAGTTAGATTTGAAAAAATACAAAATGGTCTCATAAATGATGTATACACATTAGTTAGACATGACAATTAAGTATGATTTTATCACACTAAATAGTGTTAGTTAAATGTGTCAAAAGATGTATGGTCTCATGAACATGTGATAATTAGATGTGTCAAAATATGTATGATCTCATGAACACGTGGTAGTTAGACATGACAAAATAGGTATGATATCATTCACGCATAATACTTAGACTTGTCAAAGCAAGTATAGTCTCGTGAGTGTATGTTAGTTGGACCTGACAAGATAGATATGATTTGAGAACGATATATAAACATTAGTTAGATGTGTCATAATTGATATAATCTCATGAAGCTACATACATGTTACTTAGACACGACAAAATATAGATATAGTCAAATGATAGTGAATACATATTAATTAGAGGTAGCACGATATACATGATTATGTGAACGTGAATACATGTTAGTTAAATGTGAAAAAATAAATATAATATCATAAATTGTTGAACACATATTAGTTAGACATTATAAAATAAATTTAGTCCAATTAAATACTAGACACATAATTATTAGATATAAGAAAAATATATATAATCTCAAAATGATAATTAGATATATGTTTTTTTGGACATGACAAAAATAGATTTGGTTAAATAAATCATTGTTAATTTTTTTATATATTTTGTTAACCAATAAATGAAATGA
>Ga0123341_1002025_pt1 | contig 16184 bp, 14 predicted proteins | sample Turbeapinknodule_FD_89959 | JGI IMG/M metagenome (GOLD analysis project Ga0123341, IMG submission 89959) | Root nodule microbial communities of legume samples collected from Mexico - Turtle bean Mexico pink nodule | ecosystem: Host-associated > Plants > Roots > Nodule | place: Mexico: Nepantla...
AACTAGAAGAGCTTGAAAAAGAATGAGTAAGTTCATGAAATTATCATATTAAAAACAAAAATCAAACAATAAAATATTTTAAAATAATCAACAAGACATTATAATTATATATTAAAAAATATTTCATTATAACGGTTTATTATGAATTAATAGTCTTATTTTAAATCATAAAAATAAAAAACACATACAAACAAAATCATGAAAACGCTGCTAAGATAAAGTTATTTTTTTATTTATATAATCATTCCTTTCTATTATTAGTGACTACAAGATCTGTATTATTTGAATATATCCCTTCAAAGCCTAGCATTACTGAACTTGTTATGTGAATAACCTGATAACATATTAAAAGATCTAATTAAGGTGATTTCTCTCATGAATAGTAACATGTTGTAATTTCTATTTAACCAAGAAAAAAAAGAAAATAAAATCTCATACCAATTTTGGAGATATCCATTCTAACAAATAGATCTTGCCCTGCATCTGGAAGAAATCTCAAATCCAATAGATCACCGAACCAGAGGATGCAACCGCTATAACCACTTCCATTTTCAGTGATATCCGAATTAGCATAAGCCGTGCAAGAACAGTTTTCCCAACACTTAGCCTTGCATTCCTCAATCGTTAGACTTCGATTCATCCACGATGTTTTAGTGTCGGGAATCTTCATGTTACTAACCTTAACAAACCCGTCTTTCTTCTTCACCCTGCACCTAGTTTCACTTCTTTGCACGCACCCTTCACTCCACTTTTCAGCCGATTTCGGCTCAAACCCTCGTAAACACTCGCAGGCTGAAGAGTTGTCCTTCACAACACAGTACCCGAATGAGCCACAGTAGTTATAGCCGCAAAAACCGTCTCTGGGGATAACTAAATCAAGCTTCCAGTTTTGAGTTTCTTCGTCCCAAATGAAACGCTGAAGAGCGTTCATGGTTTGGTTAACCACCGTTCTCAGAATCATCGACCTATTTCGCGGGAAAACTTGGTAATAACTCTCCATGGGGTTGTCAACGAAGTTGATATTCATCAATGAACGACGCTTCAATGCGGGTGTGGCGCTGAATCGAAAGCCACTCCAAGGGCCACTTCTGTAGGTCACTGATGAACCGTTCCAAAGTTGCATTTCGGGGATGTTGCCTCTTGAAACTCCATAAGAAAAATGACCAGAAGATGGGTCTTCCCAGTTGTTCCAAGAAGTGAGGTATCTGTTGAGACCCGTTGTTACTTCCCACCCTAGCTTCATTCCTGGTAAAAGTGTGTCCGAAGGATAGTCAAAGCTTTGCCACAAGTAGTTTTCAGAATTGTTGTCCTTTTCATCTCTTACCACAAAGTTCCCTGTTTCCAAAAGCCGTGCTACTGGCTTCACCGATTCAGATTTTGCTGTTGCATTTGTTGACCAGTGAACGGTGTTGTTGCTGCTGAGAAGAACCAGGTTTCCTTCTTTGGTTAAGGTTAACTCGGTTGAGTTGTTGCTGTTGCTGTTGATGATGGTGTTATTGATTGGATTGTTGCGGTTGGCAACCCAAACAATGGTTTTCTGTGGGATTTTTTTGAACCAGATTCCTAGGTAGAGGTTTGAGGAAGTACCTAGGCGGAAGAAACCTAATTCGAAGGTTCCTTCCTCAGAAACCAAGTTGGTTCCATAGGTAAGTGGCTGAAACTGAGTGATGGTGTTGGTTTCAGAGGAAACTTTTGATGAGAGCAAAACTAAACTGGCTACGACGATGAATGGTAGTGGAATGGCCATTGTGTTAATTGCTGCACATGAAGTCACGAAAGTTGAGGGAATAAGTACTTTATTGCAGAATTTTTTTTATAGAAAAATGTTTCTTTGATATTATATAAGACAAAATACTCCTACTTTATCACGTATTTTAGTAATATATATTAAAATATAAAATAAATATAATTAAAATAATAATATAATGAGATGTAATGTTGGAGTAATTTTTATGGACTGTATAAATGTCGGCACCCTTTTTAGTAATATGAAAGGAAAAGGAAAAATATATTTTCACACATCTACTAATACTTTTATCAATAAATACTGTAATAAAATAATAATAATAGTAATAATATAATAATAATAAATATAAATAAATATTATAATAAGATAAAGTTGTCAGTTTGTATGAAAATGGTAGAGCTTTTGTTATCTTCACTGTGCATCAGTTGACCTGAACATTAATAAAGTATGTTAATTAAAAAATGGTCCTGAACGGCGTTTCGAGCCGCCAGTGAAGATCACATCAATCACATCCTCTATTTATTCACAATCAATAATTATACAAGTAATTGATGTTAACTATTTAATTAGTTGAGAAAATATTATTAACTAATTTAAATTTTATTAATAATATACTATTATAAAAAGCTTATTAATTGTACATGAACAAAAAGATGTATAAGAGAAAGTTGTCGTACGACCGTATTTCCATCTATAGGTTTGAAAAGAAATTGAATTTATATGTCTTGGACCAATTATTACGTGGATTCACGTCATAAATTTAATTATGTTTAAATAAAATTAGTAAGATTAAGCAACAATGAATGACTAGGTCACATGCTTCTAAATATAATCCAAACTCTTCATTAAAATAATATAAATAACACAAATTTTAAGAACTAGGTACGTCATTAGACCGTATTCAGAATACCGAGTGTCGAATATTAAATCTGACTTCAGCGTCGGAGTGCCTTATGCAGGTACCATTCGAGTCAGGACTACATAAAAGTCGAGGAGTGGAACGAGTAGAGGGGAGGAAAGAGCTTTCTTAGAGAGAAACGTAAGTACAAATCGACCGACTGACCGACCAAAAAAGCAGATGAGCAGTTTCAATCGTTCTTTAGGCCCCAACCCCGTTCGAGAACTAAAATTTATGTTTTGTTTGGGTTAGGAAGATTATTTCAGCAAATAAATGTGAGAGAAAAATGAAAGAAAATTCTGATTGTTTTAATTAAGGCAAATAGAATGAAAAATGAAGGCCATTCTAGAATCCCATTATTTTGGGAGGTTGTTCAACAGGGTTTTGAAGAACCAGAAGAAACTACCCAAAACAAGGTGTTGAAAGAGACACGATCGAAACATAAGGCAGCTTTGTACATGTTGTATAGAGTTGTTGATGAGGCAATTTTTGAGAAGATTGTTGGTGTGCATCCACTTCAAAGGAAGCATGAGACATCTTGGAAAAGGTGTTCAAGGGTGCAATCCGAGTTAAACAAATGTCTCTTCAAACTCTACGAGATGAATTTGAGGCCATGAAGATGAATAATTCAAAAAATGTATCTAGTTACATCACTCGTGTGCAAACGATAGCCAATCAACTAACACTACAAGAAATTTGTTAGTTACATACCGATTATTACATATGGATTCAAATCCGTATTTAAATTGAGAATTACATACGAATTTTACATTTGGATTCTTTCAAAGCTTGAACACACTTGATTCAACAATGTTACATACGGATTTTTACATACGGATCTAGATAGTGACATGGTATGGTATCAACAAAGGTTCCCATCAAAGGCCGGGGAAAAATATGTTTTTTCTCAAAAGGTTGGAAAACAAGGCACTATGAGAATGTTTATTATGTACCTTATTTGAAGAAGAATATTCTCAATATGGAACAATTGTTGGAGAAAGGTTATTCGGTTTTCATGAAAGACCGGATTTTGCACTTGAAGGACAACAATGAACGTGTTCTTGCAAATGTGGAGATGACGAAGAATCAAATGTTCAGACTCAATTTAAAGAGTACATTGTCGGAGAAGTCCTTTGTGATGACAAAATTGAGCTTGAAGGTTTAAGGAAAAAATCAAGTAGCTTGGAAGAATTGTGCAATTTATTGACTAATGAAAAACATAATCTTCTAAATGAAAGGAGTGTCGTGGTATCTCAATTGGAGAGTGTTGAAACAAAATTTGATAACCTGGAAAAGAGGTTTACAAAATTGGAAGAAAATTATGTTGATATGGAGAAAAACAAAGAAACTAGAGTCAATCAAGTAGAAGAACTTCATTTGTTGCTTTTGGCACAAAAATAAAAGGTGAATGAAAAAAAATTAAAAGCCCCTTATAACTTTTCAAATTTACTTGAAAATAGTGGTTTTGATTTGGGAGAAGACCGTAGATGGAATGGTGTTGAGACATTATCTACCAAGGATATATGGTCTAATCATTATGTTCCAAGCTCATTGAAGCCAAAGTCTTTCTTAAATCCTTTTAATTCAAAAGGTGAAAGTGGATAAGATTTTGTTTGGGAAATTAAAAGTAATTCAATTCAAAATTCTGCATGGATTGGTTTAGTGAAGAAAACTGAAGTTTCTTCTAATCTAGAAAAATACGGTGACTAATGGGAAAATATATTGGAGGTAGTTGGAGTAAGGAAAAATATAAAATTGGAAGTATGACAATCAGAAAAGCAATCTGAATGAAGAATATGAAATGTTTGAGTTTAAGGGGAGAATTTGTTAGCATTAAACTCAAAGTCGTCATCAATTTTATTTAGAAATTTGAATGGGTCAATCACTATTACCTTCAATTCTAGTTTTGAATGTCATTTATACTATGATTTTAAATATAATTTATAGCATATGTTTCATGAGAAAGAAATGTAAAATAGAATTTGAGAAGTGTATTATAACCCTATTTAGAGATATTGTATTCTCATTTTTAAATAAAAGTTATATTCTCTTTTAACAATTTCTATAGTTATAGAATATTATATCTATAATAAAATAAAAGCATATAATGAATGCACTAGTTAAAACACTGCAATTGCAAATGAAGTCAACGTATAAATTTGTTGATGATTAACACAACAAACTCCCTGTGAATATTTGAATTTTCATGTTGTGACTTCATGTGGGTAGAATCTTATATCTATATAAAAATGAAAGCATATAATGAATGCACTAGTTAAAACACTGAAATTGCATACGATAATGTTGTAAATGAAGTCAAATTTGTTGATGATTAACACAACAAACTCCCTGTGAATGGTAGTAATTAATTAAATAATATAATTTTTTAATTAGGTTTTTTACAATGCTGATTGTTAGTTGTTTTTCAATAAATAGCCGCAGTTTCCCTCTTAATTTAATGCCACTTTCTGATAGGGATGATTATTTTGTATTTGAATAATTAATTATAAAGGGTGAGTATCTGGCATTAGGGTATAGTATATAAGATGAGTTTTTCTCAAAAAAAATTATAATGATTAGTACATAATGTAGATTGTATAAATAATAGTTAATTTTAAATCGTTCAAAATAATTCAGTTTATAAAAATAATTATATTAAGTTTTTTCAAACTGTAAAATTAATTTAGTTCAAGTAAATTATTTTTTGAAATAATTTTTTATAATTTAGATCAGTTCATTTTTTTCCTAGTCCTAGTGTTAAGAATAACCACTTAATTAACTGTAATTACGATTTAAAAATTTCCATGCAAGTTGTTGTTGTGATCTGATGCTTTTGCATTCTCCTATTTACATGACAAAAGGTCAGTGATTTTATTATTTTCTTAATTATTCACAATGTTATATTTAAATCCTTTTTGTTAATAAGGCTGAAGAAAACTCATGGTTGTCATTATCTGTCAAAATTCCTCAGCTACAAAATTTAAGGAACATGTGTGGCTAGAAATGAATGTTATAATAAAAAGAGTTTTAGTGAATTATGGGAAAGGATAAAAGAAATGGGGATTGGAGATATGTGACTACTATGTGAAGATGGGTGTGGCAGACTTTATTTGACCTAACTGAACATCTGCTATATGGACCACGTGTGTGTAGGATGTTACGTGTGTGTAGGATGTTTCTGGATGTGATGACATAAAAGATAAACAATGGATATATAACTTAGCATAAGGAAAATGAATTTAGACAATTACCTTCTACGAAAGCATAAACATAGGATTAAATATGTAATTTTAGTTATGATAATAATTACCTTTTAAGTTAAGGAGGTTTAAGTTTAACTAATTCTATAATCCAATTTATAAAGTATGGTTTCTCCTCTACTTTATATATTTTAAATTAATTTTATTTGTATATATTTTAAATTAATTTTATTTGTAATGAATGTGATATCTTCAAGACAACTCCTTCATAATGAGAAATGGACATTTTGTACATAAGACTAGATATTTTTGGATAATTCAATAACAGTTTGGTAACTAGTGGTATATATTTGGTAACTAGTGGTATGCTAAGTATAACAAATCTCGTTAAGTTAAAAATACTGTCATATTAGAAAGTGAATTTACACTTAGTTTATTATTACAAAATTATATAAATTGATCTTATTTCTAGTCAATATAAAATCATTAATGCATGAAGATCTTCTCGATCGTATGGATAAACAATCTCAAGTTACAATTGACTCTGAAAGGGGGGGCTTGAATGGAGACTGATCTCAAATCACAAACCTGAAAAAAAAAAAAGCAAATGCCACAACTAACAAGTAATAATCAGAGAGAGAAATGCACACAAAATTTATACTAGTTCACCCAACGATAAAGGCTACCTCTAGTCCCCTTGAGCAACCCACTCAAGAGTCTTTCATTATCAAAAGTATTTTACACCTCTTCAAGTTTCACAAGTATTATCCGCCCCTTCAGGTACACCAATATTTTCCACTATGTTACAACAATATTCTTACACCTTAGTCATAATCTCTCCCTGGAATCAAGACCTCTAAATTTAATGAGAAAACATCTCTATCATTACAAGAAAATCATTAAATAAAAAACCAATTTTAAAGACAAAAAATAATTAGTTATTATATTGACTAAATTAGATACTATTTTAGAGACTAAAAAAATTATTGGTATCTAAAGTAGTTTCTATTATTAATAAAATTTATAAACTAGTTTTCTAAATTAGTATCTAATTAGCTACCAAGGTTTTAACTACCAATTAAAATTGATATCTAATTAGCAATCATGATAAAACCTATTTATCCCGACTACTCACTACAAAATTAATTCAAATATTTATGATACAAAACAAAATTATATTATTAAAATTGTAAAATATGAATTTTATATTATTTTTATTATGATATCATTTTACATGATATTTTTTCTTCCTTTCCTGTTTTATTCTTGGTGCATGAAAATAAAATATACAAATGTGAAAATATCACATACATAGATGGAGGCTCCTAATTATCCCAATCCATTCTCTGTGGCCACAATGTAGTTTTTCCAGAAACCAACTAGAATATGAATGTTGTGGACAACTTAATTACTTTAGATCATTCTAGAAGGACCAATTGTGGTCACTTTCTATATGTTATTAACACTTCATATTAATCTTCTGATGGATATGTTTCCTCGCCATTATAGAATAATGTAGTCATATTATGAAAAGAAGGATTTATATATAAATAATCTCCTCCTTTCTCTTTAATAAACAAAAAAGTAAATATGTAAAATAGAAAAAAAAAATCCAATGTAAAATTTGTAATATATATATAAACATATTAATTAATTATTTATATTAATATTTTAAAGAGAGAGAAAAAAGGAAGTTAGAATTAGACGGTATCAAAGCAACGTTTCATATGGGATTTTTGAAATTTGTCAATCAAGTTTTTTTATGAATACTAACTTATATAATCCCAAAAGGCGAATTCTAGAAGAAAAAATGAGTTCACTGAAGTAGTACAAGTGATCATAGAAATTCTCGTTCCACTATTAAGAAACCAATGACTTGAAGGAATTACTAGTCACAAGTTTTAGTTGAATTTAAGAAAACAAAAATCAACAATCTTCCAGAGGTTATAGCCCTGAAAAAAAAACTAAGTTGTGGATTAAGGATATGTAAAATATATTTTAAGTTATGAATTATTCTAATAACCAAAAGGTAAATTATATTGTGTTTATATTGGTAGGAGAGGTTGAATATTGGTGGGATAGTACCAAGAGATTACTAGAAGGAGGAGCAATAATCATTACTTGGGAAGTATTTAGAACAAAATTTCCTGAAAATGATGTGAAAAGAGGAAAATAAATAGAATTTATGCAATTAAAACAAGGGAATATGTTAGTAGGAGAATATGTTTCCATGTTTGAGGAGTTATGGAAGTATTCTACTTTATTTTATCATTTAAATGAAAGAATGAAGTGTATAAAGTTTGAGAATGGACTTGGACCTGAATTATGAAAAGCAATAGGAATATTAGAAATTTCTGACTTTTGTACGCTTACTTACAAGTGTAGATTTTTGGAGGATTTTGAAAATCGTCAAAATAATAAACCAAGATATTTTGAACCTCATCCAATCAAAAGAAGACATAATGAGGGAAAATCCAACAATCGTCCCCATTGGAAATCCCCAACCAATAAATTTTCTTCAGGAAATTCAAGTAGGCCTGTAAAATAGATTAGGTGTCTAAAGTGTGGACAAAATATCATTATGCCAAAGACTATTATCTTAAAGGACCTATCGGTTTCAAGTGTGGGATACCTGGTCATGTATTTTTTGAACATAAATCTCACATTCAAATCCTTTTATACATAAGGCGAGACCTATGACAATAGGGTGAGTCTACGCCATGACTAGGGCTGAAACCACTCAAAACCATGATCTAAGTTAAGGTATGTGTTTCTGTAAAGGTAAAAATCTAAATGTATTGTATGAATTAGGCACATCTCATTCATTCATTTCTAATAATTGTGTCAAACATCTTGAATTACCAATCTCATTTTTAGATGCTAGTTTGGTTGTTTCACTCCCACAAGTGAATCTGTAACTACCAGAAAAAGTTTGTCTGAATTGTCCACTATTAATTGAAAATAGGAAATTATTTGCAAATTTAATTGGTCTACCTTTGTCACAATTAGATGTAATCTTACGCATGGACTAGTTATTTTCGAATCAAGTCCTTTTAAATTATGCAGAGAAATCAATAATATTTTCCAATACGGAAGATCTTTTAAAACTATCTACCAACTCAATAAGTGAGCATTTAAAGAATGAAATTCAAGGATATTTGTTGTTGTCTTCTATGGAATAAAAAGAGGTAGTCAATTTGAAAAATATAGAAGATTGAATTCTCAATAGATTTGATGCTTAGAAGTGGACCAATAGCAGCATATAGAATGTCACCCTTTGAACTACCAGAATTGAAGAAACAATTAGAAGGGTTACTTGCAAAATAGTTTATTTGTCCTTATGTGTCACCTTGGGAGGTTTTATTTTGTTAATTAAGAAGAAAGATGGAAGTTTTAGACTAATTGTAGATTATCATCAGTTAAATAAATTAACCATTAAGAATTACCCTCTCCCTCGAATAGATGATTTGATAGATCAACTGAGAGGAGCATGTGTGTTTTCTAAGATAGATATTTAAGGTTAATATATCATCAAATTAGAGCAAAGGAAAAATACATAAAAAAACAACATTCCTAACTAAGTATGGTCATTATGAGTATCAGGTGGTGCCTTTTGGTGTATCATGCTCCTATAGTGTTAATGGATTATATGAACATGATTTTTCATCCAGTTTTAGAGCATTTTGTAGTTATTTTTATAGATGACATTCTCATTTATTCTAAAACAATTGAGGAGCATATGAACATCTTCAGACTATTCTTTGAATTTTGATACACAAAAATTTGTATGCTAAGTTGTCTAATAAGTATCAACTGTTCTTGTTTTCTATATCAAATTAGGCATATAAAATGAATGATTTTTATATAAATATTATGAAAAGAGTGTTTTCATTTAAAAAAAACATGCTTGACCTAGTAAGAGGTAAGAATATCCAAGAATTGATGGAAACTTGCAAGAAAGGAAAGAAAAATGGCAACAAAACAAAAGTAGTAGCAGAATGACCAATTCGTTCGGTGCATGCATCCAAGGATAAGTGAATTGGTAGTAGAGAGTAATGAAAGGAAGATCCTCTAAGTGAGGAAATTAGCTAAACGAATATATTCCAGAGAAGCTAGTTAGGTTGTTGAGTGCATCTAGGAGGCTTTAAGCGAAAAAAAGTCCTCCAAGAAGAAAACCTAAAATTCATTGGGGTTTGGTTTGGACCTTATGCACAACGAAATTTTTTCTTCATGGTTAAGAAAATTCCTTCATTGGGGCTTGGCTTGGAGAAAATTCAAAGCCAAAAGATTTCTTCATACTTAAGAATGTTAAATTCACCAGGTCAGGCTTGGAGCGAAGCCTAAAAGAATCCTTCAAATTTAAGAAATTTATGAATTCGCTAAGCTCATAATAGACTCTAAGCCAAAAGATTTCTTCAAGATGAAGAAAGCCAATTTGCTCAGCGAATGAGCAAATTTGAGGCAATCGGACATTAAACTCTATAAGTAGAGAAGTCTTGGTTCATAAGAGGTAGATTGAAACAAAGGTGTAACTTATAAACCAATAATTATATCATTCATTTTGAAGAAGTACATATGATAAATTTATGTGCATAACTGTTTCATTTAAGAACAGTCTAACATTCTTTGTTTTCTAACTATTTTGTTTTTTCATTAATGTAACGCCTTTTAGAAAGCTTTTGATATTTATTCTAACTAGCGTCAAAACCTCTATAGAAGATTTTTTGTTCAAGCAAGATATTGAAAAACTCTTGAGAAAAGAAACAAAGCAAGTTTAAACAAGACAAAGAAGATCAAGAAGAAAAATCCAAGTTTAACTCATCCTATTCATAATCTCAACCTCCTCAACTTGATAACATGGTTGGTCAAATGGGGAATAAAAATAGTGAGGGAGGAAGAATTGTAAATTCGTAGAGAAGAACACTAGGAGATTATACTATGCAAAAAGGACTAAGATATTTCTCAAGCATAGCAATGCCAACTGCAACTAGATCATTGGAGATGAAGCTAACATTCTTAAATTTAATCAGCAACCATTAATTCACAGGATTGGATCATGAACACCCTTGTACTCATTTATCCACTTTCTATGAATTGGTTGGTACCATGGGATTTAAAGATAGGGACATAAAATCAGTGCACCTACGTTTATTCCATTTCTCATCGGTTGGAAAAGCTCTACATTTATTCCATTTCTCATCAATTGGAAAAGAAAAAAAATGGATAAAATCCCATCCAAGCCGAAGCTTAAATAGTTGGAATGATGTGGAAAAATGTTTATAAACAAGTTTTTCCCACTCTCTTGCTTTATTAAAGCTAAATCAGATATATCATCATTTAGGCAAGGACCATATGAGCCTTTCTGTGAAGACTGGGAATGCTTCAAAATGTTACTCAAAAGATGTCCAAACCATGGATTTGAAGACATAGCCCAACTAAGTATCTTTCCTAATTCTCTTAGGCCTGATACTAAAGTGATCCTAGACGCATCCACTAGAGGAATAATGATGCAAAGTAGGGAACCAGAGTAAGTGATGTTTTGGCTTCAACAGATTATCAAGTTCAACATGATAGGCAAGTTGGTCAGAAAAAGGGAGTGTTAGAACTTAACATGATGCGATCTAACCTTGCATCTTGCTTTGCTTTGTAATTTCACATTTTGGATGGATTGAATGGGAGAAAAATGGAAGTTCAATGGATGAAGAATTCAGAATTGGAAAGGTGTTTTTGGTGTGTGGAAGTAGAGGTTTAGAAAAGGTGAGGCCAACTTCTGAAAAGCCTAAGCTAGACACTGACAAAAGTGTTAACAAAGAGAGATCTAGGAGGCAAGTGAAGCTAAACTTTGACAACATTTCATTAGTCTAATCCAAGCTGAATTACAAGAGGATTAAAACTTCTATTTATTGTGCTAAGTGTAGCCAAGGTTCATATTTAAACCCTAAAAACTCTCCACTCTCATGGTGACAAATGACTTCCTCTCATTGGAGAAAATCCTCTCAAATTAGAGGTTGACAAGTGACCTTTCTCTATTGGTTGAAAATTCTCTCCATTGAAGAGATTTCATGTGGATGCTTATGCCATTCTTGCCAATGCTTAGGTGGACTCTTCATGTTATCCATGCCACAAGGTGTCACTCCAAGCTTGTTAAGTCACACTACATGCTCTCCAAAAATGACCTAGATGCTTACTTGCTTAACCTTAGATGGTCTAGGGTTGCATTGAGTCCAAAGAAATCCAATTGTAACCCTAGCTAGACTCTCTTTTCTTATTTACACCATATTTTACTAGGCCCAATACATGGTCCATGAAAATTGGCCCAAAATAAAAGACTACACTACTTTGTACAATTATTTTACAAGGATAAGAAGAGGAAAAAGACTCTTCAAAAGTGAATGCTCCAATCAAACCTTTATCTTCTTCAATCTTGTCAACCCAAAATTGTGGTGTCTTGATGGTCCTCCATCATAACACAACTTATGCACCTTTAGCTTAAATTTTTTTTTTTACACAACATATTGAAGCATTAACAAAGCAAATGTCCAAGTTGTCCCATCAATTCTTCTCAAGGTCAGTATCAACCAATCACTTGTGAATTGTGTGGAGGAACCCATCCAATTACTGGAAAAATCATTACTTATTAATCTACACTGTTATAAAGTTCATAATTTTAGGTTTTAGGATCCCTTAAATATGATGTAATTTGTTTATTTAATACATTTTTCTTTGAACCATAATCTAGAGTACTTCATTAATAAAGGCCTAACATTTAGTCTCCGTGGGATAAAGCATTGTATTAATCATAGTATTAGATATTTTTTCTTTGAAGTTGTCTTGTAGATTTATTATAGGATATATATTATGTCCAATTCATATAATGTACTACTAATTTATTAGACACAATTCTTATGGCCTACCTTATAGCCTTATTATATGATACCTTTTATGGTCTAATTTTTTAGCTCAAGGATTTGAGTCATTGTTTATCCTATAAACTTGTACCTACATCTTTATTTATTAGTTAGTTATTGTTAATACCTGACACTGTTTCAAGCTATAAACATTATTAGAAATACTAATTCATCACAATCTAGTACAAGAAGTTATTTTAGCAAATAATTTTACAAGCAAAAACTAATAGTAGATGTTGTGTAATACATTTATTGGCTGGTTTCGTTAAATGGTCTAACCTAGGTTAGATAATCTATCATGTGCAGTATAACTAGTTCTTAGCTTGCTTAGACAGTCTAACATGAGTTAGACGATCTAACTTGGATTTGATAGTCTAACTCTGGTTAAATCGTTTGAGCAAGCTAACGACTAAATGTACTACACAGGTTAGACTGTCTAACCCAGATTAGAACGTTTAAGCAATGTTAAACTATGTAACATACGTTAGACCGTCTAATGAAGTCAACCAAAAAATCTACAGCACAGGTTAGACAATTTAAGCAAGGTTAAACTGTCTACCAAGCCAACCAATAAATATACTACACAGGTTAGACTATCTATCCCAGGTTAGTTCATCTAAACAAGGTTAGACTATCTATCACATGTTAGATCATCTAAACAAGGTTAGAGTATCTAACCCAAGTTAAACGACATCATTAAAGAGGGTCTAACCTAGGAGAAACATGGGAAAAGGTTAGACTGTCTAACCTAGGAGAAACAAAATTATTATTGACATGCATTCATTGTCTACTTAGAAATGATCACACATGTAATCTCGATAATAACTTGTAGGATTTCTTAAACTTATATAGAACTAATGCAATTAAAATTCTGATTTTAATTGTTTTTCTTTAAATTTAATAGGATTTCTTGATAATGTAGGACCAAATGCATATATAATTCAAAGGTGTATAATCTAAGTCTAAATGGAAAAATGAAAACAAGGCCATAAAGCAAATTTCATAACACATTACAACCAACACACAACAACAAATGCATACAACTATAACTAACAGGTCGTAAGAAAATATAAAATTCACAAGGGTCACTAAGTACAATGGTTATTCATTAAAAAAAAACTCACCTGTAGGGCAATTCCAACACAGGTTTCCCTTCCACGCCCCTCCATGCCAGAAGCCTTTTCTCAAACCAAACGCTAGCTGATTCAAATCACAAAATTGCATAAAAAAATGAAAGATGAAAACCAATTATTAAATTTAGGATATGATAATACTGACCTTTAGGTCCATCTATACATGTAACAGTGTTAGACCTATACATATACACAAATCTATACATATGCACATCTTAGGCTGTTTAACACCTAAAAAATATAATTTGATGCAATAAATTGGAAAAGAAGGAAAACATTAAAGTGGGCATAACATGATAGGAAAAACATATTTCTATTATGTTGTCTTAATTTCTATGAGTAGGTCTACCATATGGATGACACTAATAAATTAAGGTACATGCATGTGTGTCACAAGGACATGAACAATAACTAAACCTAATGTACTAAAATAATACGCATATATGTTAAAGTGAAATCTTTGGTTGTCAACACTAAAATGTCCATTTATATCTTTTTAGAAGGACAAACATGCATTTATATATCTGTTGAACTATGTTACTCCTACATTCCAAAAATGAGTTTTTAAATTCTTCCTTAACATTGTCTTCTACTTATATAAATATATTTACATTTAATTGCAAAACAACATATTACGAACACAAAGACTTGGAAGCCTACTAACTCATTGTACTGAATTAATAGCTACTAACATAAATAGGACATAAATCAACGTTTCTCAAACAACAAAGGCCAAATTAAATTCTTCCACTTAAAATAATTTTTTTCTTTACTTTTATTCATCTCTTAAGCAAGCAGTTAGAGACACAACCAAGTTTCACTCTTACAAAGATCCAACATCACAACAACAACGAGGAACTTTTGGAAGCAAGGTTAAGGATTTTGAGAGGGAAATTTAGGGAGCACAAGTTGGAGAACACGAGTTGTGGGAGAATTTAGGTTTCAGGAGGATTCGTGTGGGTTAGTCACTTATTTCACAAGTCATTCATTTTCGTGCTTTTTTTTCTAACATTTAATTAGTGTCGGCTAGGTTAACAAAAACTCCAGGTCATAAATTAATTCATTTGCGTTCACTTAGTTGCCACACACATTAAATGTTTTTTATTGCTTTATAAGAGTTATAAAAGTTTTCACATTTGCTACATGGACACTAAAATAATATTTTTTAATCATTGCATCAATTATGCATCCCAATTTGTTTCTTCCACATGAACGCAAGATAATTATTATTATTTTCTAATTTATTTTCAACTTGTAGATGGGTTTAACGTGTCTTTAGTCAATTCTATAATTTTTGTGAAAGTTTTTTGTCCAACGGCTCAGCCCACACAAATAATGTCTGTTTAGACAAACACTTATTTATGATAGTTAATCCTCCCATTCCTGAAGTAGATTATAGACTCCATTGATATCGAATATGATGTTATATGTCTAAAATAATGTGCTCTATCCTCTAGATTCCATCTACATTATATCCATAACCGAGATAAAATATTATAAATTTCTACATCAATTATTCACAAACCAACATAATTTTATACTTTTTACAGTTATCTTAAAATGATATTGAAACCTTACACTTTCAACATCAACTTATATTACATTGATTTTTAAACCAATACCATATACCTCTAAGAACTAACATTTGTTTAGTTACTCTATCGTCATCTTTCGTTTTTTTTTCTCATCAATTGTCATATTTTGTAGATAGAATATCCTCTTTTCTAATTGTATTGAATTGTTTATTATGAGAATTATAAGGGTTTAATAACAATGATCTAAACTATTTTTAAAATTAAGATTAAGAAATTAATTATGTAAAGATTGGTGTTAATCATTCATATTTTTATTTTTAAAATTTTCAAGTATAATTAAATAAATTAGTTTCTTCTATTTCTCAAAATGATAAATTAACAAAGGTTAGATATAATTCTTGATCACTTCAAGTGTTATTTTTCAGTTTTACTTTATGAATTTGCATAATTAAAGTTTTGTGTTAAAATAAATAAATTATAGAAATAAAAATCTCAAAATTTTGTCTGTGTTCAACCATGTCTTTAATGACTTTACGACAACAGGAACTTCAAGTGTTATTATTCAATTTTACTTTATGAATTTGCATAATTAAAGTTTTGTGTTAAAATGAATAAATTATAGAAATAAAAAATCTCAAAATTTTGTCTTTGTTCAACCATGTCTTTAATGACTTTACGACAACAGCCTTTAGTCTTATCAGTTGACCCAACACAACACGAATTCGAGATAGTTAGCCCATTAATCAAAATGCGTTCCAAAATA
>Ga0123341_1002027_pt1 | contig 16182 bp, 9 predicted proteins | sample Turbeapinknodule_FD_89959 | JGI IMG/M metagenome (GOLD analysis project Ga0123341, IMG submission 89959) | Root nodule microbial communities of legume samples collected from Mexico - Turtle bean Mexico pink nodule | ecosystem: Host-associated > Plants > Roots > Nodule | place: Mexico: Nepantla...
CCATCAATTCCAAACATTTTCCTTCACACCATGTTCTCCAAGCCTACAAGTATTTGTCATTAATTTGTGAATAATACTGTCATACTTCAGTTAGCTAGTATTGTTGATATTTGGTTAATCAGACCAAAGGGATGACTCACATATAAAAGAAGAGTTTGACCATGTTTTGAGAGATAGAATCCGTTGTTCTTTCTCCCACAAATGGTTTCTAGAACTAGAACTCCAAAGCTGAAAACATCAGATTTCACTGAAAACAATCCTTGCATAGCGTACTCAGGAGCCATGTATCCACTAATTCAAAAGAATAGAGCTTTCTTAATTTTTCTTGTTCAAGTATATAACAAGGAATTTCATTTTTTCAATCATTAAACTCTGAACTATGCATTCACAAGTCCTATTTATAAGATATGTTTTGCATAAGTAAAACTCACTAAGTGCCCATTACTCGCTTTGTATTTCCTTGGTTTTGTCCAATTTCAAATGCTCTTGCTAATCCAAAATCTGATATTTTGGGATTCATGTCATGGTCTAATAGAACATTGCTAGCTTTGAGATCTCTATGAATTACTCTGAGTCGAGAGTCCTCATGAAGATATAGAAGACCTCTTGCTATTCCATTGATAATGCGTAATCTTAGTTTCCAATCAAGTTGTTTTCTTTTCTCATCGTCTGTCAACTCAAGAAGATAAAAGAGATTTGAACATCACAGGCCATTTAGCAAAAAACCAAAATGCTATGTATTTGCAATGAAGCATTGAAGCAGTCTGAAAACATACCAAACAGGTGAAAGTACAGACTTGCGTTTGGCATATACTCGTATACAAGTATCTTTTCATTTTCCTCCAAGCAGCATCCAAAGAGTCTTACAAGGTTGCGATGTTGCAATTTAGCTATAGACATTACTTCATTATTGAACTCCTCTGAGCCTTGTCCAGAAAATTTTGACAGCCTTTTGACTGCTATTTGTCTTCCATCAGGTAGAATTCCCTGATAAAAGTTTGGGATAAAAATATCATATAGAAAGATGGAAGCAATAAAGAATATATTTCATAAATTCAAACAATGAAAACCTTGTAAACGGAGCCAAATCCACCTTCCCCCAATTTAGATGCTTCTGAAAAGTTATCAGTACTCTGCAGAACTGTGATTAATGGGATTATAGGCAGGTCAGTGTTCAATGTTTCCTCAGTTTGAATTTTATGAAATGATGATAGCCGAATCCCATCTACAATAGCCATATATGAGTAGGAGAAATAAGCTATAACACAAATTATGGCAAGTGTGATTGCAGGAAATTATCTTTTCTACCTCTTCTTCTGTTCCAAAAGAAATATACACCCAAACATAGTAGAGTTATTGACCCCATCACAGAGAAGCTGATGATCAAGATTTTTGACCTCTTGTTAACTCCATTTTTATCTGCCACAACATAAAAAAAAAAAACATTTTTTTTAAACTAGAAATTAAAAAAAAAATGCCAAAAGTACTATTATCATATTCAGATTCAGATTCACCTGTTTCAGGAAGGTAGAACATATAGTCATCATACTTTATCATACAAGTTCCAGACCAAACGGACCATCCTAATTTTTGCTCATCAATTTTGGGAACTTCTGCTAACATGGCCTCCAAACACTCTCTGCACCCACCATTTGTGAGATCTCTACTGCATTGCACGAAGCCATACCTTTCTTGTGTGAAACTCAATTTGAAGCCATCCATGTAGTACAACTTGTTGGTCTCCACAGTTGCTTTTCTGATCAAGCCTCTCATAAAATCCTCACCTTTCTTAGTCTCTTCCTTGCTGTAAATGTTTTTTGTTCCAACAGCATGCCATGTTGGGTATGTAAGAATTTTCCCAAAGAAGTTCTCATTTGAGTACCTCAGAATGCAGAAATCATACATCACTGTAGCAGACACCCTATTGGGGCAGTGCTGAGGAACTTCTCTGGCAGCATTAGAGACACAGAATTGACAAAAGTATCCAACCACATCACCACGGCAATTGTAGAGGCCATACACAGTGGAGTTGTTTCCTATGCTGGTATAGTTATAACCTTTGCTTGTGGCTGCATCTGAGGACATCCATGAGAGGATTCTCTCAAGATTGGTTTGGTATGCAGTGGTGAGAGATTCTTGGGTGCTGTTTTGGCAGTAACTTCCCTGGTAAATGGGTGTTTGTGCCTGTGTATAAGTGTAACAACTAAATCTCAAACATAACAAGAAACCAAAGCACATTGATCTCACATTTAGTTGTGTTCCCATTTTCCACCATGGTGCATGCATATATGGACTTTCTTAAGTTATTCTCTCAGACGATGAAATAAAAACTTGCAGTTTCTGTCAACATGATTTATATTTACAACTCTACTCACTGCACACAAATTCTTAAGGTATAGAAATATCTGAGTTGAAAAGCAATTATGTCCACACATATCCAGATATATACCATTTGAAATGTAGTTTTCTTTGTTTACCACATCCTATGTAGTTTTCATGTTTCTTCATCGATCATGTTCATATATCCCTATTAGTCAAAAAGTGAATATATACATTGCTTCTAGCCAAATGCTGTACGTCATTGACACAAATTATAAGAGAACTTCTAACACGACAATCACTAAAAAAATATTTGAAAACTTTGAAAAATATGTACTATGGCTTAAAACTATACAAGATCATCATTTACATTACCCTAAACAAGAACACTGTATGAACATGAGGATGTGAAAACGAACAAGAAAAAACAACATTGTTCACACATTTACGAAGCATTTTCACTAAAGATGTTTTAAAATGGATTTGGAAATGAATTTTAGAATGTCTAATTCAAAATATTCTATGATAAATTTTATATTTGAATTTTAATGTTTTTGAAATAAATTTTAAATGTTTATTTGGAAAACATAAAGCTTAAAATCTTCTCAAATACTTTATTCAAAAACCTTTTCAAATACTTTTTTTCTAGAGAGCATTCTCAATTATTTTCATTAGATATAGGTTGACAAAATTGTACCTTCCATTATGGGTTCGATTCAGATTATTTTCAATATATCAATCAATTATTTATATTAATAATAATTAGGGTTATTTTTATAATATTATTGATTGGGTTTTTTTCTTACTTTTTCATCGATGTTGACTAAAAACTCATTGCTCACATTGACAAAAGAAGGTTTAGTTAATATTATTTTAAGGTTTTTAGTGAACATTAGAAAATAAACTGTAGTAATTAATTAATAAATAACAATGTCGGTGGTATTGATTATTAAAAAAATAACTATTGACAAACATCAATCAAAAAATAATTCTTATAGATGTTAATTGCAAATTTCTAGTTCACATATGTCAAAATAATTCTTAATAATACACATAAAAATAATTCTTATTAACAACAATAACAAAATATATTTTCTTGTTATTTCTATTACTCTGTTTCTTTGTAACAGAGTTTCATATATACTGTATTCTTTTTCATATATAGAATAAGATAATACAATTCTTTTTTCCTCTCTTATTCTTTACTCACTCTCTTCCTTTTCCACCACATCATGTGTGTCATAGCATAACACAGTCATCTGTCACAAAAGATTAAGCACACACAAGAAGGTTGTTACACTATGGTATGGGTCATGAAAACCAGAATCCAATAAAGTGCATTTTAAAAATTATGGGAGCAAGAAGAAAAAAACCTTTTCCTTTTCCTTTTCATTTTGTTTGTAACACATTTTTTTTATCAACAAAGAATAAATAAAATATATAAACAAAAATACTTCAATCCTTATAAAAAAAATAGACAACCTATCTTTACCACTTCATCTAATCACCTTAACAAAAAAAAGAAAACGGTCTACTTAATTTTTGCACTATAGCAGTCAAATATAGAAAAAAAAAACAAAAAGTACCTACAATAACTTGACCATACACCCTACTGGTATAAGTTATAAACTCCACTGCATCTCTCTCAAAAAAACCCTCTTTCTTTATTGTTCCCACATTTTCCTACCAATGCTCTATTCCAATTCTATTTACTGTAATAAGCCAAAAGTGGTGCTTCCATACATCCTCAAAAGAATTCTTTGTGAATTACCATCACCGCCCCAATTGGTCTTTGCTCTTTGATTTCCCCTGCACATTCACTAAGCAAATACCTTTCAGCCTTTTGTGATGCGTCATTACAGTCATAAAAAAATAATGAAGATTGATTATTGCCTCCAGATTTGCTATCATTCTTCCAATTATTATCATACATATATAACATGCATTTAACTTCAACATTGATTTCCACCAACCTACATCATACCATTATCTTTCCCATCCAGACACAAAAATCAATAAATTCACAAATAGTAGAATTTACCATCATAATAAAACACCTCTACATCAGAATTATTACTTGTTCCTTCCCCATACTTATACACACAAAACTTAGTTTATGTCTTTGTTTTATACACAACTCTTAATGCATAGAAAATGATTCAATAGCCAATTGAAATAAGAGAAATCTTATACTTCATCCATACCAAGTTGGGTTTACAACGACAACTATTTTATATCTACAACGGCGGTTATATAGCCGCATTTGTTGTACACGTAATCTTAAATCGAAGAGATAAAAAGGTATTTAGTCGCATTCGTAAATGCGACTATGGTAAATAGTCGCATTCTTTTTTTTATTTTAAAAAATAAATAAAACCCTAAACCCTAAGGCAACAACGGTGGCGGAAGCAACGGTGGCTACATCAACGATGGAGTAAATACGGCATAGCAAAAACTCAAACAGCAGGCAATGAAGCAGTGGTGACCTTCTCCTATACAAGAAAACAAACAGATAAGAAAAACGAAAAAATATATATAAATCAATGGTGAAGAAGAAAGAGAACTCGAAACAAACTTACAATGGCACAAAGAAAACAATGAAGGCTCGCAGAAGACGAGAGGAAGCACGAAAGCAGAAACAAAAGAGAAAACGAAGCGCCAGAGAACCCTTCGCCAATGCAAGAAAACAAACATATAAGTGAAACGAAAAAAATTTATAAACCATTGGTGAAGAAGAAAGAGAGCGAATCGAAACGAACTTACAATGGCACGAGAACACAATGAAACTCACAGAAGAAGAGAGGAACACCAGAGCAGAAACAAAGAGAAAATGTGAAACGCCATGAAGGAAGAAAGTAAGAAAGCGAAAGTGGCGTGCTTCAGAATTAGGGTAAAAAATTATTTAAGAATGCAACTATTAGTAATAACCGCATTCTTAAATCATGCACTTTGATTTACAAATGCGGTTATTTGTAATAGTTGCATTCTTAAATGAAGTTAATTTAAAAAATGCCACCGCATTTTGAATTTAATTTAAGAATTCGGCTATTCAAATAACCGCATTCTTAAATCAAAGCGCATGATTTAAAATGTGGCTATTACAAATAGCCGCATTTGTAAATGAAATTAATTTAAAAAATACCACCGTGTTTTGAATGACAGCAACTAACCCTAAAACTGCATTAAATAAATAGTCGTTGTTTATTCATTTTGTTCTAGTGCTATAGACACGGAAGATTAAAACTTCCTGGATCCTTGGATTTTTTAGGCAAGCCCTTTTGAATAATGACATTGTATCTATCCTCTAGCTCTATATTTCTCTCTTCAATATAGTTCCTGTTCTTCTGAAATCTCCCAAGTGTTGAATCTTGATTCAGATTTCCTACAAAATAATTTTTGGGAAGCAAATGGGGTCAAAAAAATTTCTTTCCTTCTCTTTTTTTGAAGGAGCATGAGGATATGATAATCTTTTCCAAGAACACCTCTCTCCTTATTTTCATTTTTTTTTTTCTTCTCCTCACTTCTTTTCTTTTCTCTCTCTTTCTCATCTCTCTTCCCCTCAGTCTCATCTTCTTTTTCAGCCACTACATTATTACAATTCTCCTCAAGGTCGATGGTGGTGTTGGTTGAGAATTAGCCAATTGGTCTCTATGCAATCTGTGTAATTTGTTTGGCCATCTGTCCCATCTGGATCTTTATACTCCTAATCGTGGCCATGTTATTTTCCTACACGATCACAATCTTTTCCAGAGCGTCTTCAACTTTACTCATATTCTTTCAAGAACGGATGGATCCTCAACTTCAGGTGAATTATTCTGATAAGAATAGTGACCATTAAGATGATCACCTCCACAAAAATCACACCTGATTGGTTGACTCTGGCTTTGAGATGAATAAACAACATGTAATTTTTGGGGCAATTTAGCTATTTGTGCGATTAGTTACTCAATCTACTGTGTCAAAATTTATTTTGAGCCAAGAGTGCATCTTCTAACAACCCTTTCTTCTGAATACATCGTCTATCATGTTGGGTTTGATAATTAGTTGATGCCAAGACATCAATAATCCTTATCGCTTGTTATACATCAAGAACCGTCACTATGCCGCCAACTACAGCATCTAGGAGCATCTTTGTGTCAGATCTGAGACCATTTAGGAATAGGCTCAATTGAGCAATATCTTCAAACTCATGATTTGGGCATTTTCTCAATATCATCTTGAATTTTTCCCATGTCTCACAAAAGACTTCATCTACTCCTTGTCTGAACATAGAGATTTCAGACTTTGCTTTCATGTAGCGAGAAATTGGAAAAAGTTTTGGTAGAAATTTTTCCTCTACATCCTCCTAGCTAGTAAGGCTCTGATTTGGAAGTAATTTGATCCATTCTCTAGCCTTTCCTGCCAATGAAAAAGGAAACAAGAGCATATAAACATTTTCAATATCACCTAATTGAAAGCACATTGTTCCCACCAATTCATAAAATGTATCCAAATATGAATATGGATCCTCATGATCCATTGCTGTAAATTGATGGGTACTGATGAGAGTGAGAAAAGCGGGTTTTATTTCCAAGACCTTAGTGGTAGTATGATGTGAGTTGATTGATCTTCATCATAGTAGGTATTACAATACTAGAAAAATACCTTGACCCTTGGTACATGACATAATCTCCAAGTGTCCTTCTGCCATGTTGCGTTCCTCCTGAAAAAGATATTAGTGGGGAAAAAAACTAAGTATTTTTTTCTTTTAAAAAAATAAAATAAAATAAATTCGAAATAAATTTGAAGATAAAATAAAAACAAATCTACAAAATAAAATAAACAATAAGCAAAACAAAAAAGGTAATTAGTGAGGGCTTTACTTGAATAAAGGAGTGATGGGCAGGAAGGAGTAGCTGTTGATTATTCCCGACAGCACTAACTTTAGTGAATTAGTTTATTTCTGTGGCTTTACTTTATGAATAAAGACCCCTAACCCACTATTAAATCTAGTCCGTTTCCCATTTTGTTTTTTCTTTTAGCATGAGTGGTTTCTTATTCAGAATGGTTTGAAGTATAACAACAACTATATTTGATTTAAATGGTCTCAAGGAGTTGATTTTTTGTCTTAATATATTTGTCGTTTGTGTAATGATATGAAAGAATCTTTTTCTTTTTGGTCTTTGTTTATAGTTGTGAATGGTCATATTAAACGACCTCAAGATGAAGCATTGAATCCAATGTACTGGAATTATTAATTGGATCAAATATTCAATCCACATACATTACATGCCCAACTGACCCAGCTGCAACACTTGGTATAAACCTTCCATTATTGGTTACGATTGTGAAGAATCTAAACAAGCAGTGATGCAAAAATAGCATATGGAAGAAATCAAAATTCTGCAAGTTGTAAACGAACCCTTTAATTCATCAAATATATTTGTTGTTACACTCCAAACCATTCTTAATAAGGAACCACTTCTGCTAAAAGAATAAAGAAAATAGGAAATGGACCGATTTAATAGTCATGTGATATGTAAGTGGGATGAGTGTCTTTATTCATAAACTAAACCCACCCAAATAGACTAATTCAGTCAAGTTGATTCAAAATATTATAAAACCCACATGGTGCTGTCGGGAATAATCAACACTCAGTCCGTTATTCAAGTAAAGCCATCTTCAACAAAATACTCACACATTACCCTTTGTGACTCCTTCATTCACCTAACTAAGCTGCACTTCCAATTTTCACAATCCATTCTTCTCTTTCATTTCCCCACTTCCTTTCCAACCATGCCAGTCCTAGAAACACTTGGTGGTGCTCTTTTTGGAGCTGTTCTCCAGGTCCTATTTGACAAGCTCGATTCTCGTCAACTTCTGGACTACTTTCGTGGGAGAAAGCTGGATGAGAAGTTGCTGAAAAATTTGAGGAGGAAGCTGGTGTCCATCAATGCTATGGTTGATGATGCAGAACTAAAGCAGTTCAGAAATGCATATGTTAAAGCGTGGCTTGATGAGGTCAGAGACGTGTTGCTGGACACAGAGGATCTGCTGGATGAAATAGACTATGAATTTTCCAAAACTGAGTCACAACTTCAATACCAAGGCAGTTCTAGCCAGGTACGCATTCATGAATCCAAGTTGAAAGAACTCCTAGATGACCTTGAATCTCTTTTAAACCAAAAGGATGATCTAGGTCTGAAAAATGTTGGTGGTGTGGGATCAGAATTGGGTAATAAAGTGTTAGAGAAAAGAAATGAATCTTCATCGTTGGTGGTTGAAGATGTTATTTATGGCAGAGATGAGGACAAAGAAAAGATCCTTAATTGGCTGACATCAGACAATGAGAATTGTAGCCAACTGTCTATACTTTCTATTGTGGGTATGGGAGGGATTGGTAAGACCACACTTGCTCAACATGTATACAATGATCCAATAATAGAGACTAAATTTGCTATCAAAGCCTGGGTCTGCGTTTCTGATGAATTCGATGTTTTCATGTTAACCAGAGCCATTCTTGAGTCAATTTGTAAGGAAACTGATAATAGCAGAAACCTAGAAATGGTTCAGGGAAGATTGAAAGAAAAATTGAATGGAATAAAATTTCTCGTGGTTTTGGATGATGTTTGGAATGAACACCGAGATCAATGGAAATCATTGCAAACTCCTCTTAAATATGGTGCTAAGGGAAGTAAAATTCTTATCACAACACGCATTAAGAAAGTTGCTTCTATCATGGAGTCAAACAAGATTCACCAACTAAAGCAATTACAAAAAGATCACAGTTGGCAAGTTTTTGCTAAACGTTCATTTCAAGTTTATAACCCTAAGTCAAATTCTGTGTTGGAGGAGATTGGCATGAAGATAGTTGAAAAGTGCCAAGGACTGCCTCTAGCCCTTGAAACAGTAGGAGGTCTTTTACAGTCAAAGTCATCTGTTTCAGAGTGGGAAAGTGTATTGAGAAGTAATATATGGGACTTACCAATAGAAGATAGTAAAATCATCCCTGCTTTGTTATTGAGTTATTACCATCTTCCTTCTCATCTCAAGAGATGTTTCGGTTATTGTGCTTTATTCCCGAAAGACCATATGTTTCACAAGGAGAGCTTAATTCTCTCATGGATGGCTGAAAATTTTCTACAATGCTCTCAACAGAATAAGTCTCCCGAAGAAGTAGGTGAACAGTACTTTAATGATATGTTATCAAGGTCATTCTTCCAAAAGTCAATTAAACGGGAAATAATGTACAAAAGAAGAACACAGTTTGTGATGCATGACCTTCTGAATGATTTAGCAAAATATGTTTCTGGTGAAATGTGTTACAGGTTGGGTGTTGATACACCAGGAAGCGTGCCAAAGACTACCCGTCACTTTTCAACGGTAAACACTCTTCTTAAATGTAATGTGTATAGGAGTTTCTGTGACGAGTATAGGAGTTTATGTGATGCTAAAAGGCTACGGACATTTCTCAACTGGAATTGTGGGATGTCAATACAAGAGTTGATCTTCAACTTTAAATTCTTACGCATCTTATCTTTATCTTATTTTGGTAACATAGAGGTGCCTGACACTATAGCTAATCTTATACATCTCCGTTCATTAGACCTTTCAAGCACACTTATAAATAGACTTCCCGACTCAATATGTTCACTCTATAGGTTGCAAGTGTTGAAGCTGAACCACTGTTTCCTTTTGAAGGAGCTGCCCTCAACTTTGCACGAGCTCACTAAGTTGCGTCGCCTTGAACTTATTGGAACTTCATTAAGAAAGGCTCCAGTTCTTTTAGGAAAGTTGGAAAATCTTCAAGTATGGATGGATAGGTTTGAGGTTGGCAAAAGTAGTAGTGAGTTTAGTATTCAACAACTAGGACAACTTGATCTTCAAGGACAACTGTCAATTAAAAATCTTGAAAATATGGTGAATTCATGTGATGCATTGGCAGCGGATTTGAAGAATAAAAGACATCTTGTGAGGTTATATTTACAATGGAATTTGAGGCGGAACAATGACGATTCAATGAAGGAAAGAGAAATACTAGAGAATCTGCAACCTTGTAGACATTTGAAGAAGTTGTCAATCGATGGCTATGGTGGAACACAATTTTCCCGTTGGTTATCTGATAATTCTCTATTGAGTGTGGTGTCCTTAACTTTGATGAATTGTAAACATTGCCTGCAGTTGCCTTCCCTTGGACTTTTACCATTTCTCAAGTACTTAAAAATTGACGGCCTTGATCAGATAGTGAGGATAGATGTTGATTTTTATGGGAATAGCTCATCTGCATTTGCATCCTTGGTAACGTTGACCTTTTCAAATATGAAGGAATTGGAAGAATTGGAATGCAAGACAAGTGCTTTTCCAAGTCTTCGACATTTTTTTGTGTCGAGTTGTCCAAAACTGAAAGGACACTTGTCAGAACACCTTTCTTATTTAAAGTATAACACTATTGGTGTTTGCAAACAACCTGAGGCTTCGACTCCAGAAAGTGAAGGTGTAAAGATGGAGACATCTTCATTTGATATGCTCCTATCTCATACTCCTCTTCAAGCCTTAACTATTTTTTTTTGTCCTGACATGAATATTCCCATAAACCATTGTTATGATTCCCTTACAAAACTCTGTATCAATCAATCTTGTGACTCTCTCACGAACTTCCCTCTAGACTTATTCCCAAAACTCCACGACCTTTGTTTAGGAAACTGTCGTAACCTACAAATAATATCACAAGGGCACCCTCATCGTCATTTGAAGGGTCTGTCAATTCTACATTGCTCTGAATTTGAATCATTTCCCAATGAAGGATTATTTGCACCTCAGCTAGAGAGGTTTTGTATTGCAAAATTGAAGAAATTGAAATCAATGCCTAAATTCATGTCTGCCCTCCTTCCATCTCTTAATAATCTGGATATAAATAATTGTCCAGGAGTGGAGTTGTCTGACGGATGTCTGCCATTAAATCTAAAACACATATCTATCTTGAATTCCTCCAAAGTTGTTGCCTCAATGAAGAAGGGGGTTTGGGGAACCAACCCTTCCATAGAATCCTTGTCTATTCAAAACGAGGATGTGGAGTGTTTTCCAGATGAAGGTTTGCTCCCAGTCTCCCTTACTAAGCTACACATACAAGATTGTCCAAATCTTAAGAAACTGGACTACACGGGTCTCTATCACCTCTCCTCTCTACAGGAATTGGTTCTTCAAAATTGTCCAACACTCCAATTCTTGCCAGAGGAGGGTTTGCCCAAATCTATTTCACAACTCAGAATTACAGCTTGTCCTTTGCTCGACCAGCGGTGTAAGAAAGAAGAGGGCGAAGATTGGGAAAAGATTGCTCAAATCAAAACTATATTGGTTGATTCTGTACGATTAAACATATAGGACAAAGCTGAAATTGGAAAGCACCAGTTCTCGTATGCCTACATTTTCATCAGGTGCCAATTCTCCACACTATCTTTGAATCATTGCAATTACAATCTATTTAGAGCAAATGGTTTAATCTCTAGTTCACCACTTTCTTCAAGCATCAACTTCTCGTCTTGTTATTGTCTTATTATGATATTCTCTTTTGAAGTCAAATAACAATCGTTATATTTAGGAAGCCAATACCTTATTTTGAAACCCAATTGGATTTAATATTGTCGAGAAAAAATTATAAGCATTATTGAACTGTATCTTTTTGTGAAATTAGATTGAAAGAAGTGTGTATGCGGAGCTGTGGTGATCTATGATTTTAAAAGTGGTCTGTAAAACCCTATTACATAACATATACTAAACATCCTATTCATCAGAAACACTTGCAATCTGCCTAAGAATATATCACCCAAATGATTAAGTTAAATGTTGCTTTGAGGTAACTTGTTGGTTACATTTTTAGGTATATTTTTCTCACTCTATGGTTGTTCTGCTCCAACCATAAAGGAGAGTTTCTTTTGTGGATGATATAGGAAGTCCACTTGTGGTTATTGTATATGGGTTGAGATACTCCTGAAGTATCCCTTTAATTTTATTTATTTATTGCTGATAAAAAAAAAATCACCCAAATGATTACACCTACACTGAAATCAAGTTAGATGAACACTTAGGGGTTAACTTAAAATGATCTCCAAGATTGCCAAAAGAAAGTTCTAAGAACTCAGTTTTCAAACTCAGAATTATACCATCTAAAAATAGTTCTTTCTCAGTTTTTCACAAAATTTAATTCGAGTTCAAAATGTTTGAAGAGAGTTATATAGATAACAGGTCGATGGATCTTTTCTCCTTGTATGTTGCTCTTTTTACCCATTCTAATAGAAATTAGTTAGTTATCGTTTTGGTACATATATTATTATGCAAAATTCCTAAATAGGTTAATACATCATGTTTTGCTTTCATAACATGAAACTAAACTAAAGTTATACCATGTTATAACTTATAAGTCATCTTTTCAAGGAGGAAATGCTATATTATCTGTTGGTATTTTTTTTCATGTGTAAGGCAAATACTTAGCATTTCGTGATTTGTAAAATGGCTTGTGATGTTCAAATCCTTTCTATCTTCTTGAGTTGACAGATGGTGAGAAAAGAAAACAACTTGATTGGAAACTAAGATTAAGCATTATCAATGGAATAGCAAGAGGTCTTATATACCTTCACGAGGACTCTCGACTCAAAGTAATTCATAGGATCTCAAAGCTAGCAATGTTCTATTAGACCATGACATGAATCCAAAAATATCAGATTTTGGATTGGCAAGGGCATTTGAAATTGGACAGAACCAAGCAAATACAAAGCGAGTAATGGGCATTTATTGAGTTTTACTTATACCAAACATATCTTATCAGTAGGACTTGTGAATACATAGTGCAAAGTTTAATGATTGAAAAAATGAAATTCTTTGTTATATACTTGAAACAAGAGAAACTAACAAAGCTCTATTGTTTTGAATTAGTGGATAGATGGCTCTGAGTACGCTATGCAAGGATTGTTTTCAGTGAAATCTGATGTTTTCAGCTTTGGAGTTGTAGTTCTAGAAACCATTTGTGGAAGAAAGAACAACGGATTCTATCTGTCAGAACATGGTCAAACTCTTCTTTTATATGTGAGTCATCCCTTTGGTCTGATTAACCAAATATCAACATACTAGCTAACTAAAGTATGACAGTATTATTCACAAATTAATGACAAATACTTGTAGACTTGGAGAACATGATGTGAAGGAAAATGTTTGGAATTGATGGATCCAATGCTGGAAAAATCCTTCAAAGGCAGTGAAGTTGAGAAGTGCATACACATTGCTTTGTTGTGCGTTCAAGAAAATGCAACATACAGACCAACCATGTCAGATGTTGTTGTTATGCTAGGGACTGACAGCATGACGCTTCCAAAACCCAAGCACCCAGCATTTTCAGTTGGAAGAAAAGAGGAAGTACCAAAATCAAAAAGATCCAAGAATCTTTTTAGTACTGATGTAACAATCTCTATTACTTTCCCGAAGTAATATGTAGTTAGAAAAAGAATTTGTAACTCCTCAAAAGTGACATATTAATGTTGTATTTATCAAAAATATAAATGTAAGTGTCACACGGATCACTGTTACCAATTGAGATTTACTCACTCTGTTTGTTATTTAGACATATAACACCACTACAGATATGAATATTCTATAATCATTTGGCATCTTTTATTATATATATCGATACTATGAGATATTTTCATTGTAGCACTCTTTTATTGTTTGAACTATATGATGTGTAGTCACATCAACTGGTGTGATGTGCATCTCATCTCAAAATTCCGATAATTTGTATGTGTCCAATGCGTGTTCCAATAAATGCTCTGTCTATTAGTTTGGTGAATGTGTTTATCCTGATATATGGTTCAATAATGTTCTTTTAACTATGTAATTTAGATCATTTGAACTCTCTTGGTTACTGATTTCAGTTTATACAAATTTCTACTAGTGAATTATTATGAGATTTAACGAGCTTTCAATCATTTGTGGCACTTCTTGAGAACTAGTGATTAGATAACTCCTCCGAACTGAACATTGATTCATATTCTACCTGTCTCTCTTTGTAATTGCATCACTGCCTTTCTCTACAATTTGGTTCTCTGAACGGTATTTGTTTTCTTCAATTTTTTTGGCTCACTTCAAATGATATTGATATCATATTTCTTCAGAAAGGAATCTAAAAGTTTGTGCATGCCCATAGGAAATAGGAGTCTCATTTTTTAAACTCAAAGAACTTCACACATTCTTAATCTCATTTTTTTTTGTTCTCACTCAAACAAGTTTGAGTTGGTGGTGGCTGTAGCCTGTTTGTGAAAATGCTTGGGAGAGCCCGAGCTGTGGGTTTGCAAAGAAAGACGAGGATATGGTGATGCTTATTACAAAATGAATGAAACGAGGATATAGAATTATGTACTTTCACCTCTTATAACCCATGAAAAAAAAATGACTCATGCCACTACTTCCATATGCTATCCCACTGTCATAGCCCACTAACCATCTAGATTTTAAACCATCCCCAAGTACTATACCAGACCCTCACTATGTGACATTCGAAGGGCATCCCACTGCAAATAACCAGCTCAAAACAATGTCTCCTTATTCTTGCTAGCAGTCTTTTGTTTTGCTCTTCTGCCAAAGAGATTCTGCTTTCTGCACCACAGTCCAGCACTCATGTTTTCTCTCTTTGCCATCTACTTTTGTTTGTAGTATTGCTTCCATTCCAGTTGTCCTTTGGATCCAATTAGTATTCATCAGTAAACAAACCGTTATGACAGCTTTGCATTACTTTGGTTCCCTTGAATTATATTGACTGCCCCATAGCCAGTTTCTTTTGTTGTGATCAGACTTCCATCCCGGCATCCAATGTTCTTATACCTGCAAAAAAAACATGAACAAGTCTCCCTTCCCATCCTTGGACTATGGGTTGCCTCAGTTCTTCACACTAATGTTTGTATACAAAGCAATTCCTGCTTTGATACTGTGCATGTGTTTGAGACAATTTATAACCTGCACAACATAAAAGAAAAACCTTTTATTCCATAGTTATAGATCATGATTTTCACCTCCTATATGCCTAGCTTGACATTGAGTCATACCCAATATTCTGCAGTTGCCTAAACTTAGGAGAACCTATATTTTACTCTCCCTCCCGCCTCTGCTAAGTCCCTCCTAGTCTTTATTAGCACTTTCATGAGGTGAACCACGTTCCACACTAAGATTTTTTTTTATTTTTTTTTATCAACAAAGAATTAAGTAAATTAAAGGTATACTTTAGGGTATCCCAACCCTTATACAAACACCAACAGCTAGTCTAATAAGCAAGATAGACAAAAAAGATACCCTGCTGCGTAGTAACTAGCCAAGCCTAAGCTTTTCTCCTACACTTGGGCTCAAAACAAAACATAAAAGTGCAAGGGTCAAGGTCCACTTCCTCAGCATAGCGGAGTAGTATTCAGCCCCACAACTTCAACAGCTTATGGGATCAATCGTGCATACACCTCACTCATTTGGTCCATCCCTTCCAAGCACTGAAGCTCGAACATAACAGCAGCCAAGCCAGGATTAAGGTCCAGCACTTAAGTTCGACCATGTTGCACCATAAAACCTCCATCGTCCTACCCTTACCATAGCATACTTCTCACTACATAATCCAGCTTAGAGCCTTCGATTCTGCTTTGGTTTCCTCAAAAAACGTGACAGACATCTAGGCCTTAGACCCTCCAACTACAATCCGCTTCACATATCAAGACTCCAACCCTTTTTTACTCCTGCTACCATAATCCATGTCCATACTAGCATATACTTTACTCCACCAGAAGTTTACATCCCTAGATAACAGTTCCTCCAACTTTGGCATTTTAGAACCCCAAAACAGGAGCTACCTACATCCGC
>Ga0123341_1002029_pt1 | contig 16180 bp, 17 predicted proteins | sample Turbeapinknodule_FD_89959 | JGI IMG/M metagenome (GOLD analysis project Ga0123341, IMG submission 89959) | Root nodule microbial communities of legume samples collected from Mexico - Turtle bean Mexico pink nodule | ecosystem: Host-associated > Plants > Roots > Nodule | place: Mexico: Nepantla...
AAAAAAGGCAGGCAGGGTAGACGATGCCTGGACGAGGGCGACCATCACATCCGAAGTGGAAACGGTGGCCATCAGCCAGCTGAGGGCCACCGTCTGCATCAGCCAACCCAGGCTGGAGAGCTGCGACGCGAAGAAAATCGAACGAAACGTTGAATTCTTCAGTGGCGCTAACAGCCCCGAGGATGCTCGCTCTTCAATCGCGTCCATGTCGATCAGTCTCTTTCGGGCGGGTCGGCTTCGGTGAGACCGAACGGCGTTTGGTCATGGTGGTGGGCGTCCGTCATGCGCGTTACCGCCAGCGTTGGAGAAGCCGCACGCAAGAAGTCGGCCAACTTCGCGTCGACGCAACGCGGCAAGACCGCGAATCGAAATCAATGAGAGCGGGCCGTCGTCGAAGCAGGTTGAACGACAGCCGAATGAACCGAGCATCGAAGTCCGCCATGAACGCCGGCGCATAGGCTTTAGCCCCGTCGATCGTGTCGATGCCGCGCAGCCGCAGTTCCTTGACGATCCTGCCGATCCGGCGAACCGCAGATGCAGACGAGCGGTTCTTAACCACCAGCGGTGCAAGCCGTCGATCTGGATGAGTTCACCGAAACAGTCGCGCCAGTAATTTTTGAATGACTTCGAGGCGATGCAATTCTTTCTGCGACATGGTGATCAAACAGGACATCACGCCTCCGAACGCTCCTGGTCTCCGCCAGGCTGAAGTCGGCATCCTTGCTCCCAACGTTGACGTTGACCAGCGCATCGAGAGGCGAGACTGTCGCATCTCTAACTGGCCCAACTGTCGCATTACTAAATAGCCGTGGAGAAGCTAACCCAAGTGCATCATGCCAGTTTTGCAGGATAGGGGATCACCTGTCTTCGTGCAAATGCGCGATAAACACCTCGGTCGGTGTCCTGTATCCGAGGCACTTGCGCGGTTGATCGTTGATATGGCGCGTGAGGTGGAGAAGGTCGCGTGGCGACACAACTGCCAGATCTGTGGTGCCTGGCAGGAAGCGTCGAATGCGCTTGTTGGTGTTCTCGACGGTCCCTTTTTGCCAAGGCGCACTTGGGTCGCAAAACCAACTGCACGCACCGATCCCTTCTTCCAAAGCCCTGAACCCGGCGAACTCGGTACCGCGATCAAATGTGAAGCTTTGACGCGCGAAGGCCGGTAAAGGAGAAAACGCTTTGATGATCTTGTCCATGATCGGGCGCGAATGCCGGCTCGGATTCTTGATGGGAACGGTATAGCGGCTCTTGCGCTCCACGAAGGAAGTGACATTGGCATGGCCGAGTGGACGTTCGAAGATGAGGAGGTCGCCCTCCCAATGCCCAAACTGCGATCTATCTCCAATAAAATCAGGCCGTTGGGATATGCGGTGAGTGGCTGGAAACGCACCGTCCCGCGGCTTCCTGGAGCGCAGTGGGCGACGATTGCGGCGCGCTTCGGGCAGATAGCGATAGAGGCCTAGCCCATAACCTTCCTTGCTGTAGATGAAGCGATAGATTGTCTCTTTGCAGACGCGAACAAGACTTAGCCCCTCCGACAGTAGGCGTCCGGCAATCTGTTCTGGAGACCAGCGAGCCTCCAACTGGTTGATGATCTCTGTGCGCAAATTCGGGTGACGCCGCAGCTTTCTCAGCCGGCGCCGCCGCTCCTTGGAATGTGACTTCTAATGTAAATGCAACAAGGGCTTAAAGGCTACTACAGGGCAGGGAGATCAGCCCCCGATCCGACCGGCTGGGCCGGGTTGAAAGGGCGGAGCGGGGGCGGGTGATGACGCACCCCTTCGGCTTTAGCTTTCTCACTAGCAATTGTTCTTTTACCGCTCGATACTCGCTGGGACTTGCATGGCGCAGTTGGGGATCAAAGCCGCACGATGCTTCCGGAAATCAACCTGCAAGGTGACGCCGACATCGCCGCGCTGTCACCACTTCTTCGCGGCATGCTTCTGTCCGTTGCCTATGCTGACGGTGAGGGTGGCATAGGATTGACGGCGACCGGCGCCATGAACCGCAAGTTCGTGCATTGGGCCGCTGTGCACTTTCTCTGGCCAGGATTCACAGCCGAGGACCTCTACAGCATGAACAAGGTGCTCAATGAAAGCGACATGCCGCCGCTTTGGGTCGTGCGCGACATGGCCCGTCATCTGAAGCTTCTTCGCCGGAAAAAGGATGTGCTGCTGCCAACCAGACGCGGCCGGGAGTTTTTGGTGAACCCGCAAGCCTTCTTCGATCTGGTCGCCACGGATTATCTCTATTCCTATGTCCACGCCACCGAGCGGGAAGAGGAGGTCCGAGCGCGTTTACGCTGGTGGCGCATGTTCCTCAATCTTCTCAATATTAAGGCCAGAGAAGGTTGCACGCCAATGGACGTTGTGAAGGTTCTCTATCCAGAGCTGGCGCCTTTGTCGGACACCGAAATGACCATAGAAGGCTGGGAGTTGAAATCCGATCTTCAGTATGGCGTCTTCCAACGCTTATGCTGGCTCGGCTTGCTCTACGAGGCACGAGATGGGCTCACTCTTCTGCAGGATGGATCCTTCCACAAGACGCTACTTTGGGCAGCTTGCCTGCAGTTGGAATCGGATACGCAAAGCGATATCGGCGTGCATTGACGATCTCTATTCTGCCGCTGGCTGCCTAATAACGCTTTCTCTCGCCGCGCAATCACCGCAGGATCATTCATAAAATCCGTCCTTCGCCCCGGCTTGCCGTCATTTGTTCACTTCACGCCTGAACACTTCAGCTGGGGTGCGGAAACCAAGGCATTTTCTCGGCGTACTGTTCAACCGATCGATCAGTGATCGTATCGATTCATCAGGAACTGACAGGACAGCAGTATCCCTCGGCAGGTAACGCCGAATCCGCCGATTCATGTTCTCAACGGAGCCTTTTTGCCAGGGCGCAGACGGATCGCAGAACCATGCATCGGTTCCCCTTCCCTGCTTCAGTCGCCGCCAGGAGACGAATTCAAATCCGCGATCAAACGTCAAACTTTGCCGGGCATGCCTGGGCAGGGGGCTGAGCACGTCGATGAGCCGCTCCATGATCGGCTTGGACTGCCGGTCGTTGTTTTTGAACAGCATGGTGAACCGGCTCGTCCGCTCAACAACCGTTGCCACATTGGCATTGCCCTGAACCCTTTCGAAGATCATGAGATCGGCTTCCCAGTGACCGAATTCCTTGCGATCGTTGATGGCTTCCGGCCGATGTTTGATCGAACGCTCATCTGGAAAGACTGGATTCTGCGGCTTGCGAGCATATCGCGGCCGGCGCTTTCTCCGCCGTTCCGGGAGAAGCCGCGCGAGTTGCTGCCGTCGTCCTTCTGGTGAATAGACATACCGGTAGATCGTCTCGTGACAGACGCTTGCCTTGGCCGCTGGTTCGATCTTCAGTCGTCCAGCAATCTGTTCCGGCGACCAGCCGGATTCCAACTTTCCGATCACTTCGTTCCGCAAATCCTCGCGACGAAAGAGCTTGCCGATCCGCCGGCGCCTGTCGCGCGCCATGTCGTTGGCGGTCATCGCCCAGTAGCCCTCGGCATCGGGGAATTCCTGATCGTGCCAGTAGTTGCGTTTGATCTCCCGGGAGATGGTCGCACGGTCCCGGCCGAGGCGTCTGGCGATCTCAGACTGGCTAAACTTCTGATCCAACATCCTGGAAATCGATCGGCGTTCGTCAAAACTCAAATGCGAAAAGGTACGGATCAAACCATGGCTCCCGAAAAGCAGGCAGCTTAGCGCCTTTGTTGCAGTTCGAGATAGAATCTACCGCGTAATGTTATGATATAACATGTGGCGTAAGGGTTATTATGGAACACTTCTGCGTGCGTACTGCTTGTTCGACTTAGCGAACGCCTCACGCGTCAAGCGATCAACAGGAGGATAAGGGCACCGGAAATGAGCATTGCAGTCGTGGAGTGAAGGGCTGGACCGCCTTGACAAGAGCGTCCGAACGTCGAACGCCGCTCGAGTTTTGTCCCGCTTCAACGCCGGCGCTCGGCCCAACGGAACCCTCACTGGATCCTGACCCGGAACCACGGCACTAGGTGTACATTGAGCCAGCTGACCCATCTCGCGTTTGAACAGATCATAACCAGCAAAATGATCGGGTCGATAGCTTGGAATAACCTCCATTCGCTTCACCCTTTCCTTGTTGGACCAAAAGTAGTCGGCCTAGCATTGATTTAGAACATTGCGCAGAGGGTCAGCAAATATCGTCGCAGAACCGTAAGGCGCCCAACTGGCTTCCAGACCTATGGCGGCTCCGTGAATTCTTCGCTCTGGCGTGACCTTGCAGCCAATGTGTGGAACCAATCTAAAGTATCAAGCGATGGCTCTCGGCGCTTTTGGACCACCGCAAGTTGGCCGGAAAGAAACAAACAATTATCTTCAATCATTCAATAGATTAAGAGCGTGCGCGGTATCATAGAGGACATCGTCGCGTCTCGGCCTCGAGAAACTCGACAGTTCGTTGATTGGCTCTTTCAGAGGAAACAACCGGACCTGACGCTGCTGGGGGAAGCTGATTCCACGGGCTGTTCAGTCGTTTCAGCGTCGTTCGAAGAGAGGCATTCGACATCGCGGTTTCAGAGCCATGGTTGGTGGTTTCCGTTGGCACGGTACATGCATTGACATCCGCTGATACGTCTGCGTCACCTTCAGGAGAAAGAGTCTCGTGCTCAAGCTCACAGAGGACATCGTCACATTGGGTTGGGTGGTCCTGGTCCGAGAGGCACAACAGCGCGCTGGCAGTCTGCCCCGCGCGGTAGGGCACGTGCAATGCAGGTGACTCTGGAAACCGCGCGACTATATTTGCGCCCGCTAACCACACCATGGGACCTGCTGCGATTTCATGCACTTCATGCCGATCCTTTCGTTGCGAATGCCATATATGACGGCAAGCCTCCGTCCTTTGCAGACACATGTGCCGAGTTCAAGAAGTCCCGTGCCGATTGGGATAGGTATGGAATCGGTCTCTTTGCAGTATTCGAACGCGACGGCGCCAGCCAGGAAGGCCGCTTCCTTGGACAACGCCACCTAGCTCAGCGCATGCTTTCACCAGGCCGCGTCCGGCAATGAATATGCTCCAGAAGCGGGATGTGCCATCCTTGATTTTGCCTTCACGACCCTGGCAGCACCGCGAGTCCTGTGCTTTGTTCGGCCTGAGAACCAGCGTTCCTTGCGTTCAGTTGGAAAGATGGGATTCCGGCAGATCGGTGACAGGTGGTTTGGCGACCAACTGACGCGCTGCTTCGAGGTAAGGCAACAAGACCTGAATAGAATAATCGCAGCAAATCCACGCTTTGCGCCGGTTCGCTACCTTATTCAAAAGCCGGCGATGACGGATTCTGTAGGCCAGGCGATTAGGCCCGACGCGCAATCGCTTCCGCGACCTCGATGCGCCCGTAGCCAACGTTGAAGCAGTAGAGACCAGCGAAGTCGTCGATCAGCTGGTTGCCGCGGGCGTCCTCGATGCTTACCCGCTCCACGATCGTCGGCTCACCAAGTTGCCCGTTGCGAAATCTTTGAGATGCCTAAAAGGATGAGAGCCATGTTACGGTGCTGCCAAGCAGAGTGCGGGTTTCGCGCGGCTCGCTGTACAACGGTGGCCGACCGTCATACCTACACACCCGACTGCGTCTTCAATTTGGTCTGTCCTGCCGGCCCTGCGTTCCAGCGTCGCGGCAATCGTCTGGTTACGCCGCTCGCGCCGGCGCCGTTCCATCCGGCCGAAGGGAATATGCGTCAGGTTCTTCACCCACTCGAAGTAGCTGACAACGACGCCGCCGGCATTCACGTAAAGATCGGGTAGAATAATGATCCCGCGGGTGCGCAGTGCTCTGTCGGCCTCGAAAGATACCGGTCCGTTGGCCGCTTCGACCACGAGACGCGCCTTGATGCACTCCGCGTTGCCCGCATGGATCGCATTTTCCATCGCCGCCGGGATGAGGATGTCGCATGGCTGCTCGATGCCCTTCATATCGCCGGGAAATGAGGTGGCGCCCTCGAAACCGAGGATGCTGCCAGTTTTGTTCTGATGTTGCTTCAGCGCCTCGATTGCCAGGCCGTCGGCATTGGCGACATAGCCGTCCCGTTCAGCGACGACGGTTATCCGAGCACCATTCTCTTCGGAGAGGAACCTTGCCGCATGGTAGCCGACATTGCCGAAGCCCTGAACGATGACGGCCGCACCCTTCAGATCACGCTTGCCGCTCAATCCGGCGGTGCGCGGATCCTGGAGATAGCTCTGGATGGCGAATTGGACACCTCGACCGGTTGCTTCGGTGCGACCGGCGATACCCCCTTCGACAGCGGCTTGCCGGTCACGCAGGCGCGGGCATTGATCACATCAGTCGGATTGGCGCGGCGAAACTCGTCCATCATCCAGGCCATCTCCCGCTCGCCCGTACCAATGTCGGGAGCTGGGACGTTGACGCCGGGGCCGATCAGGCCGCGTTTGTTGAGTTCCTGCGTGAAGCGGCGGGTGATGCGCTCGAGCTCCTGCGGCGTCCATTCGCGCGGATCGATCTTCAGCGCGCCCTTCGAGCCGCCGAACGGCACATCAACCAGCGAGCATTTAAGCGTCATCAGCGCTGCCAGCGCTTCGACCTCTTCAGCGTCGGCGTTCGACGCGTAGCGGATGCCACCCTTCACCGGCTCACAGTCGCTGTGGACCGATCGCCACCCGACGAAGCTGTACATGCGGCCGCGCAGGCGAACGCCGAACCGGACAGTATAGGTCGAGTTGCACTGCATGATCCGCTCCGACAGGCCTTCCGGCAGATCGAGGAAGGTCATCTCATGACGGAAGTTCTGATCAACGCTATCCAGGAAGCCCGCAGAGCTGGTCTCTCCGAGCTGTACATCGCGTTGTGGTATTGCGTTCACTTGGCGTTCCTCCTAGCTGGGAAAGTCTCGGCCGCGGCTGTTTCAGCTGCACAAAATTCATCGGTCGGCATTGCGAACGAGCAGGGCGTAGATCAGCGTGAACAGGCGTCGGGCGGTGTCGTTGTCGATCTTCAGTTTCGCTGACAGCCGGCTTTTCAGCAATTCGGCGGCCTCATTATGAACGCCACGCCGGCCCATATCGATTGCCTCAAGGCGCTCAGGCCCAGAGTGGCGAACAGCGTCATAGTAACTCTCGCAGATGCGGGTGTAGTCTTTCAGCAAGCGGCGAAAGGGCGTGAGCGACAGGTAGTGACTGACAACATGCCCGCCCTGATCAACAGCAACATGCAATGCCAGGCGCCCAATGGTCTTGCGAAGCCGGCAGCGGCCGGCTCCACGTTTCGGCATTAGCCACAGGCCTAGTTGACAATAGTCGCCTCGGTGGCGCTGCGGATCTCGCCGTCGGTGACGCCCTCGGCAAGCTCGACCAGCTTCAGTCCGCCATCGACGGCGTCGAGCACACCAAGATTGGTGATGATCCGATCGACGACGCTTTGTCCGGTCAGCGGCAGGGTGCACGCCTTCAGCACCTTGGATTCGCCGGCCTTGTTGGTGTGATCCATGACGACCACCACCCGCTTCACACCAGCGACCAGATCCATCGCGCCACCCATGCCCTTGACGAGCTTCCAGGGTATCATCCAGTTAGCGAGGTCGACGTTCTCAGCGACTTCCATGGCGCCGAGGATTGCCATGGCGATCTTGCTCTGCGCCGAATCGAAGAAAGCCGAATGCGGCAATGCCGTCACCGTCTGCTTGCCGGCATTGATGAGATCCGCGTCAATCTGACCTTCGGTTGGAAAGGGACCGATGCCGAGCAAGCCATTCTCCGACTGCAGCGTCACATGGACGCCTTCAGGGATGTAGTTGGCGACCAGCGTCGGAATGCCGATGCCGAGATTGACGTAGGTGCCATCTTCGAGTTCGCGGGCAGCACGCGCCGCCATCTGGTTTCTGTCCCAGGCCATGTCTCGTCCCCTGCCCTTCAAGCCGCCGGGCGTGTCGTGCGCTGTTCGATACGTTTCTCGTGCTGACCCTGGATCAGGCGATGCACGTAGATGCCCGGCACATGGATGTGATCGGGATCGAGGTTGCCGACCGGCACGATCTCCTCGACTTCGGCGACACAGATCCTGCCGCAGGTGGCAGCCGGCGGGTTAAAGTTGCGCGCGGTCTTGCGGAAGATGAGATTGCCCGATGTGTCAGCCTTCAGGCCTTGACGATCGACAGGTCGGCGACGATGCCGGTTTCGAGAACGAAGACGTCTCCATCAAAGACCTTGAGTTCTTTTCCTTTGGAAACGACGGTGCCAACACCGGTCTTGGTATAGAAGCCGGCAATGCCGGCGCCGCCGGCCCGCATCCGCTCGGCAAGCGTTCCCTGCGGATTGAACTCGAGCTCAAGTTCGCCGCTGAGATATTGCCGCATGAACTCTGCGTTCCCACCGACATAAGACGAGATCATCCTCTTGATCTGCTTGGTCTTCAGCAGCAGGCCGAGGCCGAAGTCGTCGACGCCGCAATTGTTCGAGGCGATCGTCAGGTCCTTGGTACCCGCCTCGCGGATCGCGTCAATCAGCAGTTCCGGAATGCCGCAAAGGCCGAAACCGCCTGCGGCGATGAAAATGCCGTCGAATAGCAAGCCCTCAAGCGCCGACGTCGGATTGTCGAGGATTTTGTTCATACTTCTTCTCGTCAGGTTCAACTATTGGGGCGCCTAGGCGCCGCCTGAATTCATTCCCTTAGTTTCGGAAGACCGGCAGCGGTATCAAACAGCGGCGAGGTCTCGTTCACCCACGATTGATGCAAACCACCTTCGGCTGGGTCATATCTTCATAGGCGAAGCGCACGCCCTCCCTGCCCATGCTGCCGTATTTGGAGCCGCCGAAAGGCATGGCATCGAAGCGATAGTCTGAGGAGTCGTTGATCATCACTCCGCCAGCCTCGACTCTGCCTGCGGCTTCAAGTGCGACAGTGAGGTTGCTGGTGAAGATGCCGGCGTGCAGGCTGTATTCGGGTTCATTGGCCAGCTCGATCGCTTCATCGAGCGTCGCAAAAGGCGCAAGCATGACCACAGGCGCAAACACTTCCTCGTGCCACAGGCGGCAGGTGATAGGCGTGCCTTCCAGCACCGTCGGGTGATAGAGCGATCCTTCTCGCTCGTGACCGCAGAGCAGTTTCGCGCCGGCGGCGATGGCGTCATTGACAGCGGCTTCGGTGCGTTGGGCCACCTCCTTGGAGATCATCGGACCGACATCTGTGTCCTCCTTCAGCGGATCGCCCGCCTTGAGCTTGTTCGTCGCGGCCACGAAAGCGTCCCGGAAACGTTCATAAATCTCTGTCTGCACCAAAACACGTTGGGCACCGATGCAGTTTTGGCCGGCTGCCCAGAAGGCGCCGGACACGCATCCTTCGACGGCCTTGTCAAACTCGCAGTCATTCATGACGATGACTGGCGCATTGCCGCCAAGCTCCATTGCGAGCTTCTTGAGGCCCGCTTTACGGCTGATTGCCTCTCCCGTGGCAAACCCACCGGTGAAGGAAACCATGCGGACGTCCCGTGCAGAGATGAGAGCTGTGACGATTTCGCGATCGCCGTGAACGACGGTAATGATCTCCGGCGGCAAGCCAGCTTCGTTCAGCACAGCGACAAGATTGATCGAGGAAAACGGCGTCAGGTTCGATGGCTTCAGCAGCACTGCGTTGCCGCCGGCGATCGCAGGGCCAAGCTTGTGCGCGACCAGGTTCAGTGGATCATTGTAGGGTGTAATCGCGGTGATGATGCCGAGCGGCTCGCGGGTGAACCAACCCTGCCGCTGTTCCGATCCGACGTAGGCATCAAACGGCACGATCTCACCGGCATTGCGCTTTGCCTCTTCAGCAGACAGCTTCAGCGTGTTGACACAACGAAGCACTTCCTTGCGCGCCTGAACAATCGTCTTGCCGGCTTCGCGCACGATGGTTTCGGCAAACGCCTCGCGGCGGCTCTCGATGATCTGCGCGGTCCCTTCCAGGATGCTGGCGCGCTTGTGTCTCGGCAGCTTGCTGCAAAGCTCAGCCCCGCGACGAGCGCGGGCCAGGAGTTCGCCAATTTCGCTTGCAGCAGTGGCGTCAACCGTTCCCAGCACAGACCCGTCATAGGGGCTGTGAACAGTGATCGGCGCCAAGCTGGTGGTTATATGAAGTTTGGCAGCGGTCATAGGCGGGCTTCCTCTTGCGTGATGATGCACCATCTGTGCGACGGGCAGAGTTTCTCAGCCAGGGCACGGAGAATGCCTGCCCTGCTCTCAATTCAATGGATGCGATGGCTGCGGTCGGAATCCGCCGACCGCTTGTCCGTCAGATCTTCTGACCGTCGCGGACGAGATCGTCCATCACCGAGCGCACGGCCTTTTCGGCAATGGAGACGATCTCGTCGATCTCTGCCTTGGTGGTGACGAGCGGCGGCGCGAAGCCCAGGATGTCGCCATGCGGCATGGCGCGTGCAATGAGGCCACGATCGCGAGCAGCCTTGGAGACGCGGGCACCGACCTTCAGCGATGGATCGAAGCGCTTCTTGTTCTCGCGATCGCCAACAAACTCGATGGCTCCCATCAGGCCAACGCCACGCACTTCACCGACGATCGGCAGCTGTGCGAACTTCTCCTTGAGCTGGGCCTGGAAATAGGCGCCAACCTCGCGGGCATTGCCGGGCAGGTTTTCCCTCTCGACGATATCGAGCACCGCGTTTGCGGCCGCCGCGCCGATGGGGTGGCCGGAATAGGTGTAGCCGTGCGAGAAGGCGCCGACCTTGTCAGCCCCCTCTTCCATGACTTTGTAGACCTTCTCACCGACGATCGAGGCCGAAAGCGGGAAATAGGCCGAAGTGAGGCCCTTGGCGACGGTGATCAGGTCGGGTTCGATGCAGTAATGCTGCGAGCCGAACATCGAGCCGGTGCGGCCGAAGCCGGTGATGACTTCGTCGGCGATCAAAAGCACGTCGTGCTTTTTGAGCACCGCCTGGATCGCCTCCCAATAGCCTTCCGGCGGCGGCGTGATTCCACCAGTACCAAGCACCGGCTCAGCAATGAAAGCACCGACATTGTCCGGTCCGAGCGTCTCGATCATCTCGTCGAGCTCGGCCGCACGGCGGGCCGAAAATTCACGTTCGGTCTCGCCCGGGTTGGCGCCCCAGTAATGGTGGGGAACACCGGTGTGATCGATCTGCGGCAACGGCAGATCCATATGATCGTGATAGAAGCTCATCCCGGTCATCGAGCCTGAGACGACGCTGCAGCCGTGATAGCCGCGTTCGCGCGAGATGATCTTCTTCTTCGTCGGTTTGCCGCGGAGGTTGTTGTAGTACCAGACGAGCTTGGCCTGGGTCTCGTTGGCGTCCGAACCGGACATGCCGTAGAAGACCTTGCTCATCTTGCCGGGTGCCATCTTCACCAGGCGATCGGAGAGGATCGCAAGCTCGTCGGTCGTATGGGCGGCGTAGGAGTGGTAATAGGCCAGACGATAGGCTTGGCGGGAGATGGCCTCGGCGACCTCGGTGCGGCCATAGCCGACATTGACGCAGTAAAGACCCGCAAAACCGTCGATCAACTGATTGCCGTGCGCATCCTGGATGCGGATTCCTTTTCCCGTCTCGACGATCGTCGGCTCGCCAAGTTTCCCGGTCGCAAAATCCCTGAGTTGCGTGAAAGGATGCAGGACCGTATTGCGATCCTTGTCAGCGATGTCTTTGATATTGATGGCCACTGTTGATCCTCTTGGCTCGCGATCTAGGCGCATCCGCACCGTCCAAATTTTGTAAAGTTAACTTAAACCCTGCACAAAGTCTTTGACGGTTGTTTAAATTGGATTTATGCAGGATTCCTGCATTTTTTGTTTTTTTTACGCAGGTTTTCGAATGACTGTCCTTGATCGTGCAGACCTCTCGCTTTTACAAGCAGTTCAGAGTAACAACCGTCTTACATCAGAAGAGCTGGCGGGTTTGGTCAATCTTTCCCCAACAGCATGTCAGCGTCGCTTAAAGCGACTTCGGGCAAAGGGCGTGATTGAGGCAGACGTCTCGATTCTGTCACCAAGGGCTGTGGGTAGACAGGTCACTATGATTGTGCTTGTTTCGCTCGAGCGCGAAAGAGCGGATATCGTCGATCGATTCAAAGCAGCTATACGCAATACAAGCGAAGTTATGATCGGATATTACGTCACGGGAGATGCCGACTTCTTGCTGATCGTCACTGCGAGGGATATGGAAGAGTATGAACAATTCACCCGTCGTTTCTTTTACGAGAATCATGATATCAAGGGTTTTAAGACGATGGTTGTCATGGATCGCGTAAAAGCGAGTTTTGCTCTGCCGATCAAAGTTTAATCTGATTGTTGCATCACTGAGCCCTCGCATGTTTTTCCGAAGATGAAGCAGTGCTGAGCTATGACAACCAAGTGAGCATGCCCCCACTTTGTCGGCATTGAGCCCCACTTGCGAGCGATTTCACCTCGTCTAAAAGAGCGTGGAAGGACTAAGAGTGGACTCGAAAAGGTTTCAACGATATCCGTATCTTGCCAGCCGCCTGGTGAGCATTCGGATGTGAGCGATGGTTATCCAGGCTTCTGCTGAAGCGATGGATGTCTCGAAGTCCTTGGCCAGCCTGCGGCATCGACCCAACCACGCAAACGTCCGTTCGACGACCCAGCGACGCGGCAGGATTTCGAAACCCTTGGCCTTGTCGGTACGCTTGATGATTTCGAGTGTCCACTTTCCTATTTTCTGCAGCCGCTTTTTCAGCTTGTCGCCTGCATAGCCGCCATCGGCGAAGACATGAAGGAGCCACGGCCATCGGTTGCGGATGGACTTCAGAAGATCGGGAGCCCCGTCGCGGTCCTGGATATCAGCGCTGTGCACCATGAGACCAACCATCAGCCCGAGCGTATCCACGATGATATGACGCTTGCGGCCATTAATCTCAGCGCAAACGCAGTTTGTCGCGGTCTTGCCCGCATCAAAGCCCCGAATACCGCCGCTTTCAGTAGTCTTGACGCTTTGGCTGTCAATGGCACCAGCCGTCGGTGAAGCTTCTTTCCCATCCAGCTCCCGCGCCTCCATGACGAGGTGATGGTTGATCCGTGGCCAAAGACCCATTGCCCCCATTCATAGAAATACCGCTGCACCGTTGGACAGGGCGGAAGTCCTTGGGCAGCATCCGCCACTGGCAGCCTGTCGAAGCGATATAGAGAAGGGCGTTTAAAACCTCGCGCAGATCGGTCTTGCGTGGCCGGCCCAGACGTCGTGGCGCGGGCATGAACGGCGCAATAAATTCCCATTCGCGATCGGTAACATCGCTTGCATATCGGCTCGTCCGACGGACATATTCCTGTCGGGTGGTTTCAGTCCAGGCCATTGTGCATTCCATCGAATCTTCGCAAATCCGAAGGAATCACAACTGGCTGAAATCACTCAAATCTTTTTGGGGCAGCCTCTTAACCGCAGCCCCTCGCGCCGCGGGAATTGCCATACGGTGTCGTGGGATACCTTCGGCGATAAACGCCCGGTACGACTCAGGAACACGCTTGCGGTGACCGCCCATCTTCCCAGGCGCGACAGATCCCCTGGGACGGTAACGTTAAGTCACTTCATCGCTGAAGACACCGCAATACCGAACCGCGCCACCACCGACCGGCAGATTTCGCCGGCTTCAGTTGCATCAACAACACGATTATGAAGATCATTTGAAATGAAGTCGAGTCATAGGATGCTGGCTTCCACTCTAGCCAGCATCTTGAATCACAGATAGCTAAAAATCGAAATTCCTACCGATTCAGCTGAAAATGGAAGCGGTCTAGATTTCGAAAATCTCCCGCGGAAGTGCGGAGAAGGTCTCGGCACCGCTTTCGGTAACACGAAATGTTTCGCTGATCACGTAGCCGAAGTCTTCGTCAATCCAATTCCCTAGCATCAGGTGGAACGTCATGTTCGGCTGAAGCACCGTATGGTCATCCTCCCTCAGGCTGGCCGTAGGTTCGGTCCAGTCAATCCCGATCGCATAGCCGCATCGCGATTCTTTCTCTAGTCCATGCTTCTTTAGCGTGGTGTTGAAAGCGACGGCGACATCGCCACAGGTGGCGCCCGGTTTGACGGCAGAAAGTGCGGCCTCCATGCCAGCAACCTCGGCGTCGTGGACCCGGCGAAGGCGATCTGACGGCTTACCGATCGAGTAGGTCCGCATCAGGGCCGAGACATAACCGTGACGTACACCGCCCATCTCAAGGTTAATTTGCGATCCCTGGCGGAAAACATCTTCGGTCCAGATAATGTGCGCAGTGCCCGAACGCGGCGAGGCACAAATGAAAACTCGCCTCAAATCTGTGCCGACTTTGCCATTGACGCCGCGAACCAGCGTCGCGATGATTTCTGCAGCAGCATCCGCCTCTCTTACGCCCGGACGCATTACTTCTTTCCCTGTCAGCATTCCTGCGTCCGTAATCGCGGCGGCTTCTAGCATCATCTCGATTTCAAGATCTGACTTGACCAGTCGGATCCAGGGCACTTCGTTGCTGAAGTCTGCTAATTTTGTCCCCGGAGCCCCGGCCTGGAACCTGTCGATCAACTTCGCCGAGAGTAAGTTGTTTTCAAGCGCTAATCTCCCACCACCGAGGCCGTCGTCTCGCAGGAAATTAATTAGAGCGTCGAAGCCGTCCTTGTCAGGGTCAGCGATCAGAGCTTCGGGGTAACCAATTACCCGGTCCCTTTCCATAAACGTTTGATGCACCGCCGCCGGCGCATCCATACGACGCGTCAAGAAAGTTGGCTCTTCATCTTTCAAGGAGATGACGAGGCCTTGTGGAATGTACGCCGACTTGGCTGTGTAACCACATAGATAAGTGATGTCTGCAGGGGAGGTGATCAGTAACGAAGTGACCTCGCGTTGTTCCATTTTAGCCTTAACAAGGGCCAGCCTTCGCAGATACTCGGCCCGTGGAAACGCTTGCGGTCCTTTTGGCATTGTCATGAGGTAACTTCCTTTCTTATTGCAGTTGAACGCACAAGCTCTCACTGCGTCATTGTGAACTGATTTCGGAAACCCAGCCCGACCTTTTTCTGCGCAACTCAGGCTATGGATGCCATTGTCATCCGGCAAAGATCGGTGATGTCGTAAACGGGCAGGTTCGCGGTTCGCCGGATCGCGGACGCGACCGTCGGAAATCCCGCGCATTCGAACAGAATAACTGCTATCTCGGGATGCGCGCCCCGGAGCCGTGCGATGCAGTCGGCAACATCTGACTCGATCGCTTTGATGTCCATTGGTGGCGCTGGACGCTTTAGCTCGTCATGCCAATACTTACCGCCTTCAATGCCTCCAATCACGACCCGCGCCCGCTCGGCTGGGTCAGCAACCCCAAGCAAGTCTTCGCTCAGATGCTTCGAGTCATAGGTCAAGACAGCGATTTTGCCCGGCGACGGCACTTGCCGTAGCAGTGCTGGCAACAGGATCAGGCTTGACATAACAACAGGCACTTTGACAGCGGCCGCCACCGCCGATTGATGTCGGATTGAGAAGCCGCAAGTTGAGCTTATCGCGACAGCACCTCGTTCGACCAAGCGGTTGGCGGCCGCTATATAGGCTGGCTCGAGTGCCGGATCACCAGAAACGACATTTTCAACCCAAGCTCCCGCTACGATCTCCTGGATCGCTGGGAATTCAAACGAAGACGGATTGAGTATCGAGCCGGGCGCGGGCGTCGGCGGCTTGCCCCCCGGCGGTACCCCTCGTTCGAGGGTTAGAATTCCGAGAGACCGTGTCGTTCGTGAAGTCATGAAGTACTTTCCCCTAAAGTTGTCTCGTGTACGCATTTCGGCAGGCCTCTCGCGCAGATACCACTTTCAGCCATCTCCGCGGCACGAGAGATGTCGCGCGCCGCGGTGCTGATCATGGCTTTGATACCTCCAGGCTTTGTCAGGTCTCGTGTTCGGACAAAGGACGGCACCCGGTCGAAGGTGAAGCGCAAACCCAGCTCAGCCGTGGCCGACAGGTCGCAAGCGCTCAACCATATTCGACTCGTGACGATAGCGCCTTCCCAAGATCCGCTCGATCGCTGCTCCCCGCCTTCTGTGATCACAAACTTGTTCTTATGAGATACAATATTCCTCGTTTCGAAGCATGTCAACGGCAATGCCTGCCCGAACAATTGACTAGCCGATCTCGAAACAGGTCACAGCATTCACGCTATGGAGATGCGCCGCCGGCGGCG
>Ga0123341_1002030_pt1 | contig 16178 bp, 9 predicted proteins | sample Turbeapinknodule_FD_89959 | JGI IMG/M metagenome (GOLD analysis project Ga0123341, IMG submission 89959) | Root nodule microbial communities of legume samples collected from Mexico - Turtle bean Mexico pink nodule | ecosystem: Host-associated > Plants > Roots > Nodule | place: Mexico: Nepantla...
CATATTACGAAGTGGACTTTAAGCCTAACTCAACCCCATAAAACCGGCTCATAGGGTTGAGGTTTGCACCCACTTATATACAATGAAAGGCTCTAATCTCTAGTCGATGTGGAATCTCCAACACACCCCCCTCACGCCGAGACTGCCAACTCGTGCGTGGGACTATATATTTTGGGTGGTCCGATAGCGGGTGGCACGATAGGCCCAACAGTTAGTATAAATAGATTAATTAAGCATAGTGGCAGTGGAAGAAGCCATAGATGAAAAGGAGAGAGAAAATAAAATAATCAAATGAGCTCTGATTAGGATGGCAGTTGCAACGATGGTAATGGCTGCCAGAAACAATATCAGACACATGACGGAAAGCAGCGATGATGCCAACACAAGGAGAAGCGCATCGAGCTCGGATCGTTGGGATCTCCGTGATGGTTGCCTAGCCAAGGCGAGTCGAACGATGGTGTCGACAGCGGTGACGTGGCTAGAAAACACCGGTGAACAATGGGTTCATCGAAAGGTATTGAACCTTAACCTTGTGCTCTAGATACCCTTAAGAATAAAGAAAATTAATATAGGATTAGTTTCCCTCTTATGTATGCTTCACACAAATTCTTTCTTTTAAGGGATACAATATTCTCAACCTTTTTATACCTGCCTTTTGTCTGCTTTTGTATCCATTCCAAAGTCTGTAGGTGATGACTTAGCTCATCCTGGTTGATTCAGGTAATACTTGATGAAATAAGTGTTTTTCAGACCAGGGGAACTTGGGAACTTATTCCTTTATCTTCTGGGAAATCTGTTTTTAGTTGCAGGTGGGTTTTTGCTATCAAAGTTGGTCCTTATGGTACTATTGATCATCTTGTGGCTAAAGGTTATACACAATTTTTTGGTTTGGACTATGGTGATATGTTTTCTCTAGTGGCAAAGATGGCATTTGTTTGCTTATTCGTATCCATGACAACTCTTCAAAGATGGCCTCCTTATCAACCACATGTCAAAAATGTTTTTCTTAGTGGGGATTTGCAGGAAGAAATTTATATGGAGCAGTCTCTTGATTTTGTTGCTTAGGGAGAGTCTTTTGGATTGGTATGTCATCTTCGCAAAATATAGAAGTACAAAAGATTAGTTGGAAAATTGAATTATCTTACTGTTTCTTGTCCTGATACTCCATTTTCAATTAGTGTGGTGAGTCAATTCCTCCACGTGTTAATCATTGGAATGTAATTATTTGTATATTGAAGTATATTAAAGGTTCTTCTAGAAAAGGTTTGTTATATGGTTACAATAATTATAATAGAAGATCCACTTTCGGATATTATGTTTCTATTAGTGATAATTTGATTTCTTGGAAGAGTAAGAAACAAAATGTTGTGGCAATATCTAGTGCTAAAGTAGAATATAGAGTTATGGCCTAAGCTACTTGTGAGCTTATTTAGTTTAAATTGTTACTTAAAGAATTGCAATTTGGAGAAGTCATTCACACTCATATGTAATAATCAGGTTGCCCTTCATATTAACTCCAATCTCGTCTTTCATGAAAGGACCAAACATTGCGATTGATTGTCATTTCATTCAAGAAAAGATTGTATTTGGAGACATCAAGACTAAGTTTGTTAATTTGAATGATGAGTTAGCAGATATTTTCACGAAATCTTTGTGCAGACCTAGAATTGATTATATTTATAACAAGCTTGGTTACATACTATTTATATGCACCAGCTTAAGGGGGAGTGTTGAATGTAACAAACTTAGCCCATAATTTATGTTATTCTATTATTATTTTCATTTATAAATAAACAACCCTATGTGTGTATTTTATACAAGAAAAATTAATACACGAACCTGTTGGTTATTTTAGGAAATATAGAGAGCCAATTCTGTGAAAACAAATCTCGTAATTATGAGATTGATTTTAAATACATAGTCTTAGTATTGATAGCAAGATACTACTATAATAAAGAATAAAATTAGAGCAAGGATGAAATAAAATCTTCTCGTAATGAGCAACATCGTTTTGACAAGTTGCAATGGAAAAGGGAAGTTGAATAGATGTTATTTCGGAAACAAGAGAGAAAGTGTCAGTATAATTTTTCTTATAGATTTGTGTGTATTCTTTGCCAACCACTCGAGCTTTATAGTGATCAATGTTACCGTTAGATCCTGTTTTAAGAGTATGCAACTATCGACACCTAACAATTGATTTGCCAGCTAGAAGAGGAACCAACTCTCAAATACCACTACTTTGAAGGGCACACATCTCATCAATCATCGCTTGTCATCTCTCTGGGTGAGATAAAACTTTACTTGGAGACTTAGAAACTAGAATAGAAGATAATGAGGACAAACAAGTCTATTAAGGTTCGTGTAATGGAGAGAAAGGTTACGGTAGAACGTATAACTTTTTTATTAGTAATGGGCCAATCATTTTTAGATGTGAATAGATCTAGTTGGGAAGATGGTATCGAGGAAGAATAAGACATAGCCTCCACTTTATCATTATTCGTCAAAGATGGGTCTTGTACTGGAATATCAACTAACTGTGAACAACATTGATTTGTTTGAAAGTGTGCAGGAGAAACATCTTGAGTTATGGCAAAGTTATCTTGTAGTCATGAAGGAAGATTGATGGTAGTGGGAAAGCAATTACTTGTGTTGTCATTAGAATGAACAATTGTATAATATGGAACAAGCTCAAAGAAAGACGTCAATAGACATAAAATACCAATGAAGATCAAGAGAGAAATATTAATCCCCTTTTTGAGAGCTATGATATCCCACAAAGACATATTTGAATGGCTCAGGAGAAAAATTTTCTTGATCAGGTGTGAAGTTATGTATAAAACATGTGGTACCAAAAACATGTGGAGGAAGTATGTAGAGGGGAATGAGGTAAAAGGGCAAAGTGGGATACCCGATCATCAAGGACAAATGGTGGTATTCAATTAATGAGATAACATGCTACAAGGATAGTATCTCCTGAAAAGGGTGAGGAAGATGACTCTGAAGAAGTGTCCGAGTAGTTTCAATAAGATGTTTGTGTTTGCGTTTGGGTACTCCATTTTGTTGAGAAGTATGAGGATATGAAGTTTGATGAAGAATACCATTAAATGTCATGAACTTGTGAAATTGGTTAGATAGATATTCACGAGCACTGTCACTACGAAAAGCACGTATGGATATACCAAATTGTGTTTTGATTCCATTAAGAAACATTTGAAATATAGATTCTTCATTAACCAAGTTCAAGTACATCTAAAATAATTATCAATATAGGTAACAAAATATTTAAAACCAAAAGCAGTATCAACATGGGATTAGGTGTTTTTTAGTGAAGGTGAGGATAATATCATGAGATTGAATTAATCAGGTAACAAATAGTAAATTAAAATGGCTATTAGGGACATAAAGAACAAAGTCAACTATAATGGATGAGAGGGGCTGGGTAGTACCAATGCTGCAAGCTTGTGTTTGTGAACCATTGGTAGCAGTTATACAAGGCAAATTGGCACAAGTAAAGGAGGAGAAAAGAAAACAATTAGCAAATATATGATCAGTTGCTCTAGGGACCAAGAGAATGAGATTGAGAGATACAAGCAGATGAAATACCAATGTCTGCCACCGAGGTAGTGTTACTAGTGGATAGGCATGTTGCACACCATTTGATAGTCTTTAAATGTTGTTGGAGATGGATCAGGGGGTAATGTAGGAGCAACAAGTGAACTAGAATAGATGCTTGGGCAATATTGTATGGATGAGGGGGTTCCCCATCCAACTTCCAACACCTATCAATTGTATATCCAATGTGGTGGCAATGTTCGCATTTTAGATGAAGTTTCTAGAATTATTACTTTGTGATACCAAGGCAGTGTTTTCACCTTTAAATGAAATATGTGTCTCCGTGTTTATTTTCTGAAGAATACAAAAGAGTGTAGATGATGCGAAAGTCATAGTAGGATTTTTAGTTATCCCAAAGTCTGGTCACAGGTAGCAGCATACTCTTGTGGCAAGCAATACAGGCCCAAGGTCTTAAAGAACATACTATGGTTCTTAGGTTCCTTCTTCACTTTTGCTGATGATGGCATCAACAAGTTCTTCGCTTGGCACAAAACTGGTTTTTCTTCAACCAAACCTTTTACTTGAAGCAATCCACTAAAAGGTAGTTTGAAAAATGAGAATTTGGGGTTCAAAATCAGTTTGATTAATTTGGCTTTTCTAAAATGGTTTATATTGATGGTTTGGTTTAACTGAACTGCTTTTTCTGAACACCCCTACATAAGAATGATATTCTGTGCAGGTTAGATGAACGGAAGCGAAGAAAGCATTTTATTCTTGAAAGGGAGTTACTTTATCCTGATCCTTTTGAGAAATCCCTCTTGCCTGAAGAGCTTCAAATTTGTCAACATTACAAGGTCTTCATGCGGTTTCACTCAAAGGAAGAGCATCAGGATTTTCTAAAAAATATAATTGAAGAACACAGGCTTGTCAAAAGAATACAGGATTTACAGGTATTACATTCTTCTACACGTTATGATGGTCTCACCATCTTTATCTAGAGATATTGTAGTTACTTTCTTTTCTAGTGGTATATCCCTAAAATGAATTTGAGTGAAAGCAATTTTAATGCATAGATATCCTTTTACTTTAATATATAGTTTTATCCCTCGGTCTTCCGTTAATTCAATACTTACCACCTTGATGTTCAAAATGATGAGATTTGACATTTCTCATACAAAAACTGTTCTAAAGTGAGGACTGATAAAGTATAACTATGCTAGCTCTTGTAAGCACTTAGTAATGTAAGTGCCTAGTCAGCATTTGATGTTACTAACTGAAGTCAGTTATGCTGAGCTGTCAGTTGGTTAGATCTGTAGTTCAGTTAGCTATTGTCTAGTTAGCAAAGCTTGCAGAGCAAGCTACTACTCTTTTGTATAAACACCAACATATGTTCTTCAAATAGTAATGAAACACAATCTCCAATATGTTATCATCACACGACCTGATATTGACCAAAGTCAAGTGAAAACGTAACGTAGATATCTAAAGGGTACTCTTGATTTTGGTCTGCTTCTTTACCCAACAACTTCTCATACTTCCTTTACACTGCATGCTTACTGTGATGACCAACGGTCCACCTCAGGGGCATGTATCTGTCTTGTTTCAAATTAATTTCATGTTGATCTAATATGCAAACACCGGTAGCTCACTCTAATGTTGAAACTGAGCTTAGAAGCCTGGCAGCTGTAGCTACACAAATACACTAGGTGCAATCTTTGTTATCTGAACTTAAAGTCAGTCATCAACTCCTATCATTTATTGTGAAAATCAAATGATAGTAGTTTTCGGTTGTAAATAGCATGTTATTTGGATAAAAATATTCTCAATATCTTTATATTAATAAGGAAAAAATATCTTCAAAATCTTCCTTCAACATATTTTTATTTCTTTATTTTAAAGGTTTTAATTATTACAAACAGAGGTGATGAAAATGTAATTGGTGTGATTGTTATTAAAAAAATAATTTTCTAGAAGAGGTCATCACATTTGTGGATCCCAAAACTTGATCACGAACTATGAAATACTTTTCTAGAAATCCATATAAAGAGCCATCAACACAGAAAGTCTGGTGTTGTTCTAATTCTTGAGCAGGAGTAGAAGCGGAAGGCAACAATTCATTAAAGTCATGTAGGAGATCATAAACTTTGCCCAAATATGCAACCAGAAAACCATCCCAATGTCTGGGAGCAACGACGTTCAAGAGATTTTGACAAACACTAAAGAGACATTGAGTGTTATTTTTTGTGTAAAGTAGTCGAGTCGAGCCTGTTCCCAAACGCTAGAACATGTTTCATGAGCACAAAATATTTGTCTGAGTAAAAGATTGATAGTCGAATTGAAGATGCTGCAGGATTTATGATGAACCTAAGATCAGTTAGGGCGATCTTTTTCATCACTAGAGGCTGCCATTAGAGTTAGTCAACATAATTTTGGCCCTTAAGCCAAAACTTAAGATAAAAAAGCCCAAGTATCATAATTGGTTTCGTCTAACGTGTTAATGGGGAGGGGAGCATTGATGTAATTAGTAAAAATGGAAGAATAGGACCGAGCACCACTAGGGGAAGTTATGGTTCACTGGAGGAGAGAGAAAACATCCCCAAATAGGTGAGGAACGTCAAATGAGCTCCAATCACAAAAGTAAAACCAGATCGGTAACAAGGACAACACGGCCGGAAGGAGGTCGGACATGCCACCATGCATAGTGGTCGGCAAAGCTAGGAGGTTAAGTATGCGTCTGAAGATGATGAGCGTGAGGGCATATCGCTACTCTGTTGGATGCAGGACTAGTAGTGCAGTGATCGTTTGGCAAAGGTGAACTGGACGGTGGTGGTGATGCAATAGCAATGGCAGAAACAGTGAAAAGACAGAAAAGAGCCAAAGGAGTGGCGAAGGAGGCCAGAAATCGGAATGAGACATAATTTCCAAAAAAATATTTACACCAATGAACATATGGTCCACTGAAAATGCACAAATTTAATTTAGGCTCTAAATATCATGTTCAGATATATGATGAAGAGTCAAATAATAATCTATGTTGATTACAGTATACGAACATTACATACATATATATATATATATATGTATATATATATATATATATGTCTCACATACAAAAAAAATACAAAGAGATGGGCTAAGTCCTATGTATTTGATTACATTTAACAATATTCATTCACATTATGGAAGGTTAAAATTCAAGAAACCTCTATTGGTCATATGCAGTAAAGCACTCACTAGCACTACTCCCTACTCGTCAACTGGGATTTCTGCACATGCATGAGAGGGGTAATATGGACTACGATACATGTTTTGGTTAATTTAGGGAGCTGTGTTGATGGAGTTCCAAAGAATGAGTGGTTTTCTGCTCGTGACTTAGAATGGGAGATGTTTCCAGATTTTTAGCCTTGATCGAATTATACTAATTTTGGTTAAAGACTTAAAGTGTTGTACTATGATGTCATTTCCATTTGAAATATCATGTAGGAAGCTCGAATTGCTGGCTGTGTAACTGCTGGTGATGCTTATCGATTTATCAAAGAAAAGAGGACAAAGGAAGCTGAATCAAGTTCCTGTAAAGAAAGTGGTCATATTGGAACAAGTGGTAAGACATTACAGAGGCCAAATAATCTCAAAGGAGAACTTGACATTAGCCCACGGGGTCTTCAAAAGGGGACTGCAGCTTTATATGGGGATTCCAATGATTCATCTACTGCCATACAAGCCATCACAAGGTCGCTAGAAGAGTGGGATATTAGCGCATTTGCAGGGGCTGAATTTCTATCTGAATCGGTGAGAATTCTCTCCTTGTATGATAGCATTTCATTTCTCTATTTAAGTTACTGTTCCGTTTCTTTCAGCATCCATTGGTTTTTTATTTTTACAATTTTGACAGAACTGTAATTTTGATCCCTTTTAATTCTTGATATGTGATTTTAGTCTCTATATTTTTTCATCATTTTTGTTTTCATATTTTAGAACATTCACAATTTTGATCCAATCCTCTATTTTGAACGTATTTTATTTCTTTTATTATATTCTAATTAAACTCTAGACCTCGTATATTTCTTTAAGATAAGATCAAGATATAATTTAATTAAACTGTTAAAGATAAAAGAAATAAAAGTATGCAAAATTGTGGATTGGACTAAAATTACGAATTTTCTAAAATCTGTTAGATGGAAATCATGGAGAAAAATATTAGGAGGACAGAAACTTCTGATGAAGGATTAAAAGGGTATCAAAATTGCATTTATATTGATGAAGGAGTGGTAAAACGAATTAGTCTGTCATCCTTAGTGGTCAGAAAGTAGTCTTCCATCTTATTGGTTTTCTGAAAATGATTAACGCGCAGGAAAAAAAGCTTTGTAATGAGATCAGAATACTACCGTCACACTATCTTAACATGCAGCAGACCATGTCATTAGAAATTTCGAAGGGTAGTGTGACCAAGAAATCTGATGCACACAAATTCTTCAAGGTAGAGCCAAGCAAGGTTGACAGAGTCTATGATATGCTTGTGCAAAAAGGAATTCTGCAAACATAGTCAAATGCAATGTAATGAATATGTGGCTGGCTATTTTTTTACATTTTTCTTCCTTTACTCCCTTGACTCATTAAGAAATAACTAGATAATGACCCTGAGATGTGCGGAAAATAAATGAATATAAGAGTTTTGTGCCTATTTTTTCAGAAGATAGCACATCCAATCTTGAGTCATCTGTTCATTAGCGGTCATATGCTACAATTTTACATTTCATTAAACAATTTTGTGAAATCTGCTAAAATAAAATGAAAATGAAAATATTAACAGAGATTATGAATTTTTATATTAGAGACTTTCAATTAAATGATGTAAGTTAGATTTCACTATTCACAGTAACGCACCACACCTCCATGCCTCCGTAGTTTTTTCTCCAACGAGCCTTCATTCCGTCATTGCCAACGTGTATTGTCGTCTAAGAGGTAACTTACCCCTTGTTGTTTGCTTATACATTTTCAATTCGAAATAAGTTAACGGACGATTTTCTGAGAAGTTCCGGAAAGGAAATAGTTGCAGGTTGAGTTGTAGAAAACAAAACTCTTTGGTCAAGGGTTATTGTTGTGTTTGTATAACACCCTTGTTCCTAGGGTCATGTATTGTAATTCATACTTTCTACCCTCATAATCTGTTGGATTTAAAGTGAATGTTTACCATATCAAATTGATCATTAGAATTTGGTATCAGTTAGGTTGGGTTGAAACCAACAGAGAATTAGAAAACCGTCTGGACTCTATGGCATGCCATTGAGGGATTAGTTTCTTCTAAGGCACCTTTGAGTTTGAGGAAGCAAATTTTGGTGCCACCACCTGCAATTCAAGACTCTGAAATCTTCTTCAATGGCTTGTGACTAAAACTCGTTCATTGATAGTTGTTGTTTTGATGTAATTCCAATATAGATTTGTCTAATGCTATAGAAATAATAGTATAGAAGTGGTTAGATAACACCAAGTCATCTTCCAACGAATTCAATAGTGAAATCGGTAAATTAGTGTTTAAAATTTATTTGCAGGTAAGAAAAGTTAGAAATAACAATAAAGATAAAAAAAAAAAAAGAATTGAGATTGTTTAACATAAAATATAAAAGAGATTAAAACAATTAATAAAACTAGTTGATCCCAAGTTCTTTCGTCATTGAATTCTTCATAGGTTCTCTAAAGATTAGTCTTTTCTCAATCTTCCATACGTCAATTTGATTCAACTTGAAACTCACCAATAAAACATGTGTTACTGGTTTAATCGGTATCCACTTTGTTCCATGTGTATATTCTATATGAATGTTTATCTTCCTCTCTCTTGAATCATGCACCCAAGAAATTAATTAGAACAATGCGAACCAATTAAGAAACCAAAGTTTAAGATAAGAAAGATGCTCAATTAATCATGTGTTCAAGTACAACCTCTCACAAAAAACAGTTATCCAGGAGATTAGAAGATAAAAAGAACTGCTATAGAGAATTGGAAAAAAAAACAACTTTTATTGATCAAAACCTGAGAACTCAATGGGGAATTACAGATGAATGAACCAAAAAGATTTAGTCTTCCGTGCAGAGGAAAAACGAAAGAAGAAAAGAAATTAAGAAAATCCTGTGAAGCTTCCTCTCTTCTCCTTGAGGCTTGTGTCTTTTTATAGGTTTTTCTGCTCCAATTATCTTGAGAAAATATTTTGGTTTATATTTTTGTTAATAGTTTCTCAATTTCTAACTTTCCAAAATTCTCGGATTTTTTTTCCTTGTATTTTGAAAAAAAAAAATGTTTTCAATTCTGTTTCTGACACATTGTATGTTTTATTGGACTTTTGCATATTTTGCTTATTTACAAAGGTAGACTCTTCCTTCAGACTGTCTAATATAAAAAACACACACAAAAAAAATTAAGACCCGAATAAACTCAATTATATGAATCTGAATTAAAACAATGAATTTATTTATTATTATAATTTAATAATCTACTAAGTGTAAATAAAATTATACTCATAGTTCATCTACTAGATTTGTCCATTTGCACCTCATTTATAGATTTTGTGAGTTTGGGGGTCGAGATATTAAGAGATAATATATAAAATATTATCTATAATCCAATCAACTTGAATAAATATATGATAACATAATTGGTTATAACTGATTGAATCACAAGTACTATCTAACCAATTATACCTCTTACTTACCTTAATTATCTTTTGGATATTTCATCCTAAGTCTAAAAATCTACAAATACATATTGTTCCCAAAGGAAACACTCACTCAATTCAATCATTCACTTCAATACTCATATTCTACAATTTCTCTAGCTCTTACTAACTTGACCATTCGAGAATCTTCTATAGCTGAATTTCTCCTTAGTCTTCATCAGAAACTTGGTAACTAATCCTCAAATATTCAAACTTGACTTTCCAAAAATATCAGTATTTTCGCCTTAGAAAAACCACACTCATTTTAAGTAAGAACGAAACTATTTAATAAATCTATCCACGATCTTGATAGAATTATATATCTTAGTTTGTGTTGGTGAGTGACATCAAGTCTCATATAATATGTTGATAAAGAACTTTAATTAAAACAAATTTAAAAAAAGTTATTAGACAGTCTCTCTATTAAGAAAATAATAGTCAAACTATAAAGCACTGGTCCATTAGACAGTCCAATTATGCATAGACGCGCTAGACGATCTAGTGCAAAGACGTTCTAGACAGTATCGCCAGATGATATTTGGGAACATAACATACTAGACAACTCCAAAGCACAAGACAAGTTAGACAAAATAATGTTAATGAACATGCTAGAGTTACTTTGTTTTCTACATATTAGACAAACACTTCATCTTCTACGCGTTAGACATTCAACGCATCAAGGAGTGTCTAAACTTGATTTCTATGTTCCTAAAATACTTTCTAACATTGCTTGAACATTTTCAGACTTTATTAGATAAGATTAATTTATACAAATCAAAGTTTTCAATTAAAATAACTTATTGATTACTTATGAAAAGTTTTCGTATTTCTAAAAGTAAAACAAAGCATCCTAAAAAATCCTAAAAATTGTGAATCTCGATTGTTTTAATGATTTTTTAATGAAATATATTCTATATGATTATTAAAAAAAATTAGTATTGATATGCCTTAAAGATTAAGATTAAAATAATATTAGAAAGTTTTCGAAATGACAATGTTAAACTAAAATGTTTTCGAAAAAAAGAGGCACATTTAATCACTATCTTAAATCGTTTTTCAAAAATATATTAAGGAAATAAATCTAGGTTAAAGTCGAAATATTTCTCAATGTTTAAATCTTGTATAGATTTAGAAATATTTGAAAATATATTATGGAAGATAAGGTTTAGTGAAAATGATGATTATTATTTATTTTAATAGTCAAAATATTTTTAAAAAAATTTTATAGCACTTAAAGACATGTAAATGAGAAGTTGCTTTTTCAAGCCTCTAATGGTAAAAGGATTATACTATAGTACTTGAGTTGTGTGAATAATGGTTAAAGCAATATCAAGCTTTTACGAATGAAGATATACAAATAGAGAAAATATTCAAAGTTAAACAAGTGATCAAGATGCATTAAGACTTCAGTATCTGGAGATTCCTTTTCAAGCGTATTACACGAGAAAGATTATGAACAATACAAAGTTCTAAAAATTCAAGTACATATGTGTCAAAGCTTCAACGGTCAAATTTATACAGATAAGAAAACATTTTAAAATTTCAAATATATGATTAAGACGCTGAACATTTTAAAAGTTCAAATATATGTTCAAATTTATGAATTCCGAGTTTGGAGTCTTACGTACTACCCGTATCTAAAATATTTAAAATAATATATAAATATTATCTACTCAAATAATTTAAATAATATATAATAATGTAATTGATTATAATAGTAACTAACTATATCTCTTATTTATCTCAATTATATTTTTATCTCAATTATATTTTGGATAGTTCCGTGCCCAAAAGTTTATAAATACATATTTTTTTTAAAGAAATATTCACCCAATTTCCTCGTTCACTTAATACTCATATATTCCATTATTAATTTCCCTAACTCCTTCAATACTCATATATTCTATTATTAATTTTGTTCAAGTGAATCTTCTCAAATTTATTAGCAACTCAATAACCTATCCTTAAAGATTCAAACTTAACTCTTCAGGAATATCATTCTTTTCAACCCAGGAAAATCAAACTCATTTTGTGTAAGAACAAAACTATTTAATAAATGTATCCACGACCTTCATGGAATCATATATCTTAGTTTGTGGCAGTGAGTAACATCAAGTCTCTTTATAATAGGCTGATAAATAACTTTGATTAAAACAAACAAAAAAAATCTATAAAATATGTAAAAAGATTGCAACATTTTAAATACAGTAATTTTTTTATTTCTGTGTAAAAGTTGCTAAAGTTGTTCCCTAGTTCCCTTGGTGGAGTCTTATTACAAATATTCGTTTTTGGTCAATTTCGTTATCCAAAACTTTATCACTATAATTTATCCTTTTAAATTTTTCATCTCTCTATTTTTTTTTATTATATTTCTCTATCTGACATGTTTAAGAAAAAAAGCTGCCAAAATATGTAGTAAGCTTTTAAAACTTATTGACATTCCAATTTCTAGAAGTCAAATTTTATTCATGCAGGTCTTTAGAAAATTTAAGTCAAGATTAAGAAGAAAAAGAGAGGCTCAAAATTAGTATTAGACATATTGTGATGGATCTTATATGACGAAGACTTTTGATAAATCAAGTTTTGATGTCACATTTTTACTAAAAATCTTAAGACATTAAATAGAGACTTGGAAGATTATTTTTTTTTTCAAACAAATATTAATTTAAAAAAAATGAAAACTATGAAATTTAGTTTGAAAATGATCACCAAATTTTCATATACTAAACAGCATTTCTCCTTTTTCTTTATTGAGCTCTTTCTGATCATATAGGCTACTAATCAATCACACTCGAATTCCCTTCATATTGAGCATTAACAAATTAGAAATTTTGATTTGTATGACTTTAAAAACTATAGATAAAAAAAAAGAATTAGATGAATGAATTGAAACATTCACCCAATCCAATTAGTTTATATTCTCATTTTTACAAATAAATAAACGACTGAATGAATTGAAATGAATTTAACTTTAACATGAAGGAATAGGTTGAATTATTTATAGCTTAAGGAACCCTATTCCCTTAGGGTAATTTTGTTTGTAATATAGAGAACATCCTTTTGCTTTTCATAAAAAAATATGGCATCGGATTTGGAGAGGAAATGCCATGTGGTGAGCTCAGATATCTGCACATGGCTTCTCTTATTTCTAGCCTTTAAACAGTGATTAAATAATAAAATTGTGAGTCTAATTGGATCAATTTTTGAAGAGAATCAGTGACAGGGTAAGCCACTGAACTGTTGTGGGAATTAAAAAACTCACTTTGGTTTTTTTTAATTCTGTGCAGCACTTGGGAACTGTAAATCTATAGTAGGTTAAGCCACTTGCCAGTACTAGGCCTTGTGAAAGATAACAAAAACAATTGTTAATTAGTTTCATCTTTTCCTTCTGTTTTTGAAATCTGGTTTTACTGTCACTTTTTTTTAATTTTGCTTAGGATGTCAACAACATATTCCACTGTACATCATGAAACTTGCTCTTGAAAACCCTTAAGCCTTGGTTAATGCCTCAGTTAATTTCTCTTTCTGTTACTTCAATCTTAATCTCAACAAACATGCATATCAATCACAAATGTTCCTTCCTAAGTGAAACCTCTTCTTTCTTATTTATTTACTAACTATTTATTTATTTATTTATTTTATTATTGATTTCATTTATCTGCTTTTTCTCCTCTGATAATACCACTTTTGTGGGGGTCATACTCATAGCTAGTGTAGGCTTTTTGAAGTTGATGGGGTGGTGGAAAAGCAAAGTAGCATACCAAATGCTTTCATGTTTTTGCATGTTCAGGAATTTCACACCCTCATGGAGGATGGCTCCTCTTGCTCTCTTGCTGCTTTTTTCCAGTTACAGACTGCTTGGATTCATCTTCTTCACATCTCTAACACTGCTTTTCTCCACTCTTGTCTTCATGTGGAGTGGTTTCAGTTTGAGTTTCAGTGGTTGTACTTCTGAGGAGAAGAGACCACATGGAAGGGAAAGTGTTGCCCCAACCCCAATGCACAACCATGAAACTGTGAGACATGTAAAGGAAAGTGAAGAAGAACAAGTTAGTGATGTTGATGTTGATGTTGATGATGAAGATGATGCCCCTTCAGAGAGTGAGTGGCAAGAAGTGTTGTTCTTGTCCAGTTGTGAGGAGGATGAAGTAGATCACACACCCGAGTGCTCAGATGGGACAATTTCTGATGAGGACAGCCTCATAGAGATTGCACTTCCAAGTGGGCACTTTGTGGGGCACAATCAGAAGAGAGAAGACTCCAACAAGTACAACAACAAGAAGAACAACTGCTGCAGTTTGCAACAGAAGAAGAGGGAGTTATCAGCTCATGAGGCCCTTTTCAACCAACAAAGCCTTATGGAATTGTTTGCAGAGTTCAATGAAGAAGAAAACCTAATAGAGATTGACATAGCCATGGGTTCTATCAAGTGCTCAAGGTTTGAAATAGAAGCATAATCAAACTGAAATGTTAATTTGTTGCATGATCATGATCATCATCATAGAAATATATGATGATGGATGGTATTACTTTGTGATCTTAATGTGTAAGCAGTGTGAGAAAAAGCTTCTGTTGTGCCTCACAAGCTTTGGATACTCATTAAAGTGATTGTATTATGACCCTTCTTTTTGACTTATTATGCTCATTACAAAAATCCATATGAATTAAAGTTGAAGAAAGTTGGACCCAGTTAACCAAAATTCCACTCTCTGCCTTGCATTTCCCTTTTTCTTTTCATCCTCATCAATCATCATCATATGCATTTTACACTCTTATCTTAATTGCTTCATTACAAGATTAACTCCCACTTTTTATATATTTTTTTTCAAAAAGAAAAAATAATATAAGAAAACTTTCATCAATTAATTTATTGTTTATTAAATTTTTGTGTTAGAAGATTAAAAATAACACATTATATAATTATATAAGTAATTTCATAATAAATTAGACTTAAAGTTCTTTGTTTTCTAATATCTTAATATTTCAATAGGAATTTGCATGTAATTAACCTATTATATTTTGTGAAAGCTGCATATGATGCAGGTGTCGAGTTAAATGTATATATAAATTTTGTGTAAAAAACTGTTTATTAATAATAGTTGTTGTTAGAACTGTTGTATATATAAAATTTGGACGGTTACTAATACTATAAATCAACCTTCGAATATGACAGACTAATAAATTATACTTAAATCCAATTAATAGTATGATTAACTCATAATAAACGTTATTATTATTATTATTATTTGAACTTACCTAGAGTTAATAAATACAGGACTTTTATCTTGTAAAATATGGACTAATAATTAATAAGCATGTCCATCTTAGTTATAATATTTAATGTTCTTAAAAAGATTATTAATCCTTTCAATTAAAACGTGAAATAAATTAATAAACATGGCCATCTAACCTAATTAACTTTTTGCTGAAAGAAATAATTTTTATTTTAAAATATAAAAGGTTGAATAAGTTGTCAGACAGATCAATCTAATAACCTAGTTAACATTGCTGTTAATAAAAAAAACTAAAATAAACTTTAGAAAAACATAAAATATCTAATATTCTTAAAACTTAATTAATATGCTAAAACATTAAAATATAAAGTACTAAAAATAACATATTTATCCTAATTATTATAATTATAGTAATAACTAACTTAATTTTATTGTAACAATAATGATTTAATTGCAACGCTTCCTGTATTAAACTTTTATTGTGAAATGTTATATTTGATTAGCAGTATTTTTAATTGGCTAACTGTTACATGCGGTTTGTTTGCGTTACTGATGAATTCAATTGTTATTGTTACGTTAATTTAATATTGCACATTTCTTTATTATATTGAAGAAAAAAAAATTAATAATAATAATAATAATAATATTATTATTATTATTATTATAATATTGAATGGATATATAC
>Ga0123341_1002032_pt1 | contig 16172 bp, 12 predicted proteins | sample Turbeapinknodule_FD_89959 | JGI IMG/M metagenome (GOLD analysis project Ga0123341, IMG submission 89959) | Root nodule microbial communities of legume samples collected from Mexico - Turtle bean Mexico pink nodule | ecosystem: Host-associated > Plants > Roots > Nodule | place: Mexico: Nepantla...
CCTAGAAAGAAATGGATGAAATGTTTTATAATACTTAATAATTTCCTTTTTATTCTAATATTATTTTACATGAACTAGCAAATATAACAAACAATATAGTAAATAATTATATAATTTTTTTATTTTAGTTATAAAGCCGAAAATGCATGTGTAAAATATTTTAAAATTATTACAAGGACTAAGTATACAATAAAAAACAAATAAAAATATGTTATTGAAATTGAAAAAAAAAGACAAAAATGAAAAAAGAAACTTTCTCTTAGAATCAAGACAAAGAAAAACAAATATTAATTTTTTGTTAGTTTGTATTGACATGTATAATTTTCAAAAGATGTTTGAAGTTTTATAACTCAATGAATGTGAATTTGAGAGTAATTGAGAGATTATTAGTTTTTGTAATTTAATATGAGCATGTTAAGAGTGTGAATGTCTTGGTCTATAAATAAGTAGAAGGTAGAGTTTTGAGATAAACAGGTATTGGTTTGTGTGGGTCTCATCTCATTCCTTTCAATGGCAACTCAAGGTCAAGTCATCACCTGCAAAGGTACCCAATCTCTTCTTCATTCTTCTTTCTTTCAGATCTAATTAACATTAAACAAATCCCAATAATCTAACTGTGATGTGACGTCGTTTTGATGTAGCTGCGGTGGCCTGGGAACCCAATAAGCCCTTGACAATTGAAGACGTCCAGGTTGCTCCGCCTCAGGCCGGCGAGGTTCGAGTTCAAATCCTCTACACCGCTCTCTGTCACACCGATGCTTACACTTGGGGCGGCAAGGTTTCTATTTTCTTCTCTTTCTATTTGTTAACTGTTTCCGAATCCATTAATTTGTGTTTCCCTTGTTTGGATTTGCATTGTGAGAAAATTGTTAATGTTGCAGGATCCTGAAGGCCTCTTCCCCTGTATTCTCGGTCATGAAGCTGCTGGGTATGTATGCATGTATAGTATATGAATGCGAATGTGAATTTGAATGTTAAAAGGTTCATTTTTAAGATACGATTGCTGCTGCATGTGCTATTTGATGTGAGCATATGCATTTACTGGCATGGATCGGGGTTTTAGGGGTTTGTTCATTTTTGTTGCAGGATCGTGGAGAGTGTTGGAGAAGGTGTTACTGATGTTAAGCCTGGGGATCATGTCATTCCCTGTTACCAGGCTGAGTGTGGGGAGTGCAAGACTTGCAAATCAGGGAAGACCAACCTTTGCGCCAAGGTTCGCTCTGCCACTGGAGTTGGGGTCATGCTCAATGATGGCAAGAGTCGGTTCTCGATTAATGGAAAGCCCATTTATCATTTCATGGGAACTTCCACTTTTAGTCAATACACTGTTGTCCATGATGTTAGTGTAGCTAAGATTGACCCCATAGCTCCTCTGGACAAAGTTTGTCTTCTCGGATGTGGTGTTTCAACTGGTAAATATTCTCATTTACAAAAACTATATTGAGATTTTTCAAGTTGTATTGTATGGGTCTTGTGATTCATGAAATGTGTTTGGAGTTGGACAATAATGTTACATGCTTACATTTGCCTATGGAGATGTATATTATTGCTGCCTTTGCCATACCAATGTATATCATATTAGACTGTTTCTGATCACAGTTACAAATTCCCGCTCTTGTGTTGATAGTCTAAAAATGAACATGCTTTGTGAAAAATGAAAATGTTTTCCTTCTTTCATTCTTTCTTTCTTAATGCTATGAAATGTGCGGTCTTGTGTCCTTCCGTACCTAGTTCAGTTATTATTATTAAATTGTGATATCTATCTTTCCCCTCTTTTTAGGCCTTGGAGCTGTGTGGAACACTGCAAAGGTTGAGCCAGGGACAATTGTTGCTATTTTTGGCCTTGGGACTGTTGGGCTTGCTGTAAGTTTATGAAGTTACAATTGTAGGTGTTTATGTTTTTTCCCTTTTGGGTTTGACATTTTGATTTGTAATTTGTACTTCACAGGTTGCAGAGGGTGCAAAAACTGCTGGTGCATCCCGGATTATTGGCATAGATATTGACAGCAAGAAGTTTGATACTGGTACGAAATGAACTGGGTTTTCCTAAACCAACCAGAATGTCTTTAATATTGTGAAGTGATTCGTTGCCATGTTTCTCATTTTTTGGTGTTGTAGAACTAATTTCTCTAGGTATTGAGTATCATCCTTTTAAAGAATTATACTAGTGGAAGAATGATACTGTTTTAATGGGATCTTAATATGTATGTTCTTGTGGTATATATTTGTATTTATTTCATTTCTTGCTCCATCGTTTTTGTTGTGCCTTAAATGCTGTGACCTATGTATAATATAGGTCCATGCGTTGTGTCTTACTTACTACATGAGCTATTTTCTGTTTGTGGTTTTTTGAGTTTTGGTTTTATAGTGCTGGTGTAGCATTAGTACACCACAGAAGACATTCTTCACTACAATAATAATAATAATTACCTTTTCATTTATTGATTTGTCTTCTTTTGTTTTTTTTTTCCTTGCAGCGAAGAACTTTGGAGTCACCGAGTTCATAAATCCAAATGAACTTGATAAACCAATTCAGCAGGTCATAATTGATCGTACAGATGGTGGAGTTGATTATAGCTTTGAGTGTATTGGAAATGTTTCTGTGATGAGAGCTGCTTTGGAATGCTGCCACAAGGTGAATATGCTTCTGCTGTCACATTGACTCCATTTTCAAATATTACACTGTGATGGTTGTACACATGAAATATTCTTTGAAAATTCCCAGGGCTGGGGGACATCAGTTATCGTTGGTGTTGCAGCATCAGGTCAGGAAATATCAACCCGACCTTTCCAGTTGGTGAGTGGACGTGTCTGGAAAGGAACTGCTTTCGGTGGCTTCAAGAGCAGGTCACAGGTTCCTTGGCTCGTAGACAAGTACCTGAAGAAGGTAAAAATGTTTTTCAGAGTGTTTTGTTCATTAATTCAATATTTTTGTAAAGCATGGATAGTTTCGAGGCTACATTGTGTCCTTGTCTGCTCTACTTGTTTTGCAGGAAATCAAGGTTGATGAATACATTACCCATACTTTGACTCTCTCTGAGATCAACAAGGCTTTTGATCTTTTGCATGACGGGGGATGCCTTCGTTGTGTGCTTTCAACTCAAGAATGAGGTGATATATGTCAGCCGGGCTAGTTTCGTGAGGAATGGATGTGTTGGGTTGCATTTCTTTGTCGTTGTGCTTGTAGTTTAAACTTCAAATAAATCTGGAGTGGCTATAGCTTTTGAGTAAGATCATGTTAGTCAAATTTGTGGCGAGAAGGGCTTTACAGCGAATACTTGATAATCCTTTTTGAGTTATGGCTATGGTATTATCCTATTTTACCTGTCAAGAATAATCTCTCTTTTACCTCTCCATCCTCTGGGTGGCAGACACCAAAGTGTTTTACTTCTGCTATATTATTGTGAGGCGTCAAGAAGTTAAAATTTTCAACAAATCTGTCATGTTACCTTGTTTCAAGTAATAATATACTTCATTTCGAAAACTACTAAAAGTTTTTATCTTTCACTAATAATTTATTTCGTAGGCACTTATGTCGAACCTGAACGTTAGAATCGGAAAATCCTTTTAAGAATTTGAACAAAGTTGGACACGTCTAGCCAGTCTGGAACAAATGCTCAAGAGACCAACTAAACATTTACACACGAAATAAATGAATAAAAAGAAGTCAAAATTAATGTTTCTGCACAAAAGGTAACTTGTAGTAACTACAATTTAATGATAACCATTGTAATTATTATTATTATTTGTGTATTAACTTTAAAAAAGTATAACAAATACATATATGTGGCTAGAAACTGATATTTTTAATCATGTTTGCTTGCAGATAATTATCAAAGGGGATAAGATGCTTTAACTTTCTATTCTGCAGAAGGATTTTTTAGGTACCTGTCTCAAATAAAGTTGTTTTTGAAAATGACAATGCTAATCAAATAACATTCCGCCAATCAAATAGAAAGAAGAAACAGAGAGAAGTGAGACAGGATGAAAATCTCCATTTTTTCCTATTTATTTGAAAAGATAAATAAGCAGAAAGTTATTTGGACGACATGTTTATTACATCTGATTTTTATGTTACTTTATAAAAAAATAAATAATTTCCCTTGCAACATCCAAATAATTATATGTAAAACATAATATGGTAAATGGTTTAATTTTTTTTTCAAACATTTTTTTTTTAATTTCTCTTCTTACTTTTATTCAAACAATACACTTTTTTTCAGATTAGATGTGGCTAAGTGTCGCTGATTGTGTAGTACATTGACATCCACTTGGATAAATAAAGTGGAAAACTTTATTTTTCTTTTCTCGACAGAGTAAAACTGTGGATTTAATTATTGATTCTTTGGCTGGGGCATGGGTTGATCAAACCAATTGTAGTACCTTTGTGCTTATATAATAATTCGTTTAAATCTTTTCAATTTATTTCGTTAAATACTGTTTTCAAGGTTTAAATACCTTTGAGATTTTTATTTGATAGTTTTGTATGACTTTTTTTCATAGACATCTATCAAGAAAAACACTTCCAATGATGGTTGCTGTATTTCACGTTGTAACGTTCGTAGGATGAATTTTGACGTGGACATTAACTTCTGATGCCCCTTCTAACGTGTAAGAAAGCTTTGCATTTGTTTTTAAATTTTTGTTCAGAACATGTTTTTTCATTTTAACTTTATACAAAAAAACCTCTGCAGTAATATCTGTACACACCAAAGCAGAGTACACAAACCAATAAAAAGAACAATGGGGACAAAATGAAAAACAAGAAGTTGGCCTTGTACATTGAAATGTCCTGAGCAATTTACAGTTTTTTGGCTGTTAGAATTTATGGCTTTGGAATCTACAGAAAACTGTGATCAAATGAATTAATCTTTCTATTCTTAATCATTCTTAACACCTTTAGTAAAGTTAAGGAGATATAACATGGAAAAAAAGTGATAGTTAGTGAGTTTGAATTCTGCTCTAAGAAAATAAGTATCTTTTTTAGAATATATATAATAAAATTAAGGAACATTTAGAAAAAGCTAGATGGAAGAACTTATGCAGAGTGTTTTTTTTTTATGTTAGACCCCTTTAAATATGGTCTTGAACATAGTCTCGAAATTGCTTTATTTATCATTTAACTTGTTTTTAATGATTGATTGCAGCCTAACTATTACTTTTAATCTAAAAATATTTTATCACTACCACTTAATGTATCAATTAACCATGTTTGTAAAATGTGTCATACCTTTTTAATCTTTCTACAGTGAACTTTAACAAAGTTGCAGCTTTCTTTCTCAATCACCTACACACCATGATATTACTTCTTAATTCGAGCACATCGAAACCAACAAATGCAACTCAATCACCCACATCTGCCACAAATTTCCATATCCATTCATCTCCCAGCAATAACAGCCTATTACCAAACTTCCAAACATTAAAATTGACAACTCTTGTGTGTAGTTTTCTCCCACAACATATATAATTATGATAAACTTTGTTTAACTAGAGGAAAGGATGATATTGATTATAATAGTCCTTGAAACTAAAAACACTATTAAATAGGTCTTTGAATATGTATTTCATCTGTTATATCAGTTCAAAATTCGAACAAATGTAACTTCAATGATGATATTATCATATCTTTAAATACCAAAATGATACCAACTAGTTCACTTTAAAGGTTTGGACCAAATAAAAAAAAAAATTCATTAACTTATTTAGAATTTTCTTGATTTTAATATGACATTACATTACACTTTTAGGAGCCAAAACTGTCCTTTACTCAATAAGAAAATTATGACATATATGCTACAGGGAGAGTGGACATAGTACTCACAGTTACTCAATTACAAAACATGAACTGCTGAACCCAAGAACACACCCCTCAATAAAAAATAGGGACAGATTCTTTCCCCTGGGTTAGCACAATGATTTAGTACATGACATTTGTAGTCTATTACTATGAACATTATACAAAATTTTTTGACCCACATAACTTTCTGTGTCTTTCCAAACCTGGACTGAACTGGAGGTGTTCCCCCTATGAAATCCAGAGCTATATCTTCAACAGTGCCATCAAACATGTCTAATACATGTATAACACCATTTGGTCTAAAAATAGTGTGGCACGGGACTATGACTCGCCACTCTCAAAGCTTGACAAACGAGTGTCGGATAAAACAGTGAAGAGCTGTGTATCTACAAAAAGCTGCATAGCCAAGGATTCAAGATCAATAGGTTTGAAACAGTAATTAGTGAAGAGATTGGCCTCCTATAGATAATTTTTTCCATAAACGTCTGTAAGAGAAGAAAATATGAGAATAAAATGAATTGAGATTCTTTCATTAATTAAAATTAACTTGTGCCTTTAAGTCACTGAACAAGTTAAATCAGAGAACTTTTATTAACGTTATGTGCACAAATTGATTTTGACTAATGAGAAATTAAATTAATTTACCTTCCTATTTTTTCTCTCCTGAAAAGTTTATTCAAACAACAGTCACTCCAGGATCTATGTTGCTTCATAAAATAAATGAAAATAAATAAAACAAAATCCCACTAGGCCTATTCATGAAGTAATATTTAATGTTCCACCCTACCTCAGTGATGTTAATTCCAACTATTTTTCTGTAGCTTAAGCCAAATGTAATATATAAAACAATCAAATTTTGGGTTTTTGAAAAAAAGTGGAGCAATTTTTTCCCCTTGTTACTAGAATGGGATAGCTTTTTAACTTTGGGGAGGTACCTAAAGTCATGCTAGAAGTAGTGGGCCACTTTTTGGCACAACTTTCCAAACTTAAAAAAAAGTGAACCCATTTTGATAATAAGGGGCAAAATTATTCCAGTTTCGTCAAAAACCCTCAAATTTTGTTCTAAACTAGGATGACACCAATCAAATTTTCAAATGCCTACGTTTTTTGTTGAAATGATAGGATGCTGCTACCTTAATGAATGGTTGATCCCTAGCAGGAAAGGAATCAATGAAGCTATCTTTAAGAAGTAAAGAAACCTGAAAAAGTAATCCAGGATGAGCTAGGGCAGATAACTCATTCTTAGTATTGCAAGAACTTCCAGAAATAAGTATCACATTAACTTAGTTATCTTACCCTATCGTTATTTGATTGTACACTAGTTATCGTGTGGGATTTCAGATCCGAACAAAGAGACTCCAAATAGTGCCACATTATATTCAAAAACTGAGTTGAAGCTTCGGCCTGTAAACAAGTCAAAATTAGCAGATGCTAATAATGGTTAGAGCATCAGCTAGAAGCTGAAAAACTGCTGCTTTGTGAAGCATGAATTCTTTATACATAAAAAATACTAAAATTTATTTTTCCAAAATAACGTGTGTGTGGAGAGAGATCTTTTAGTATGGGAACTAAGAAAACCTGGACTTCGTTGCACCTATGTACAGGATGCTTTCTAGCAATTGATCGTTCATTTGAAAGTCTAGCATGAATTGGACTCAACCGAGAGAGAAGCTCTTTATGCTGTGGAAGTTTTGGTAATGGACACATTGCAACCTACAAAAGAAATATTAAATGGGAGAGAAACACGAGAAAAATTCTGCTTGGAATAGCAAAAATAGCCAAATAATTGTCACACACACATAAATACAAGCCCAAAATTTGGAAATAGTCAAGAAACATGACGACTGTAAATTAAGAGTAACAAGTTTCCAACAGACTCCCACATTTCTTGCGGAATATCATGTGAGTATCTTTAAAATGTCATTACAAACCTGGTCCTTCAGTATATTAACAAGAACAAGATTAGTAGTTCTCATATTCAAGTCAACTGGTTTATGTTGTATGCCAACCTGCATGAATAATAGATAATTGGATGAACAATTGAGATGAACCATTCTTTAAAATTCAAATGCTTATAAAGAAAAAGATAAATAAATTCTCATTAGATTGATAACCATGTTGGAATATAAATTTGATTTTGAAGTTACTTGTAATCCATGTATGAACATTTAGAAAAAGAACAAAAATTCTAATCTGTTTGTTCTCTTTACCATCCTATTTTTGGTCTCATTTTTTTCTTTTAAGTTTCAGAAAAGATATGGAAAATGGAAAAAGAGGAAGCCTAGTTTTAACATGAAATAAAACTGTATATCAGAATAGGGTATCATTCTCATACAATGAAAGAACAGTAGCATTTTAAATGAACATGCTAATCCTCAATGAAACACACAGGCTTTATCGATCCAAAATGAAATTGGAAGTATAGTACATACCCTAAAAGGCAACAAAGATATTGATATTAAAAAAAATAAAATAAAGGTTTTTGCCATACATTAAAATTGGTTTCTGTGCAAGTTAAAATTAATTTTAACTTATGCATAAACTAATTTCTTCTTCTATAATGCTAAGCAACAATGAATGCTAAAGTACTAGTCAACTAAACAAATATAATATGAAACAACATATTTTATAAACATTCAAGAAAATGATACTCACAATATATGGAACTGGGGCATCAAGAAAATCAATCATTTTCCCAGGTAAAACCTGAAAAGCAAGGCTAATATATTGTTAGATCTTTGTGACAATCTCACATGGAAATCTGAAACCAGGGCTTGTTGAATCCACAGACTTACTGGGAGCAATAAACTCTGCCACTGAAAAGGACGAATCATGGGAATAAGAGAAAGCACTGTGGCAGATAGAACACCCTACATTGTGTCAAAAAATGCCAAAATCAAAGGCAGGTTACAATTCCACTCTACATCAATCCAAATTAATCAGCAGCAGCAACTAGGTTCTAACCGTACAATACTGTAAGGAAAGTCAATGACCATCAATTAGTATGTTGGTTTTAAAGACTTACCAGATTTGGGCACACTATTACCACCTGTTTTTCCAACAACACTCCTGTAATCAATGTCATCACCTGCCAGTAACATTGTGGATAAAAAATAATTTCTTTTAGTCAATGAAGGAATTAGCGAGATATTAGCATCCAATTTAGTAAATAAATGGAATGAGTCAAAATCTTCAATAGGTATTGGAGAGGCAGTGCACTCCAGATGATGCAATTAAGGCATAATAAATCATTCTTTGACAAGCTAAATTGTAGTGACATTATAGAATCACAAAGACTCTGCTTATTTATGTAAATAAAAACATAGGAAAATGAAGATGTTAGGGGGGATACATGTGATATATTCTTCTAACCTTATGTTTTTAATCTTTTCTCACGAAATATTTAAGCTCATTTTGGTTAAAGGATATAAAATAGTAGCTGGGTTGGGTTTGGTTAAACTAAAGTACACTCCTAAACTATAATAGTTAATAAATAATGTTATCTAGATTAAGAACTAGAATAATTAAACTGAAAAACAGAGCAACTGGAACAGGAAACATGATTGAGGACAAAAATCAAACTGAAAATATTTTGCTGCATATAAAAAATTAAATTACACGAAAAAGTACAGTTTAAAAAGATTTTATGCATACAATACAAGTAATGGATTCTTAGAATAGTTTCTGTAGAGAACTTCTGAGTTAGACAGACATTAGCATTGTTGTATGTCAACTGGAATATGTGCTTACACTATCAAGGGACAGAACTCGACATGTAGTCGCCATTGTCCATACTGATAATGATAGGGCTTCCTCAGCCGCTGCCAGCTTCATATTGTCCTTTTACCAAGTATATGTGTAAGGAGTATACATACTTTTGGATAAGTATTGTGTTAAAAATCACTTAAGAATTACCTGAGCTGGTTCAGAACAGTTTGGACAATCATCGAAGCCAAGAGCAGCAACTGAGTGTCGTATGTATTGAATAGCTTGTAGATGTTCGAGAGGGTGGAAGACAAAATCACTTCCTCGAGGTGGAATAGGTTGAGCATGGTATCTACACACTATTTGTAGCAAATCATTCTTATTCTCCTATCAAATGCATTCACAAAAAAATATGTAAATTGGCAATCAAATATGACTTCAGTTTAATCAATGAAAAACAAATGGAAAACCATTTTACACTGACCATGGCCCATTCCATTAACAATTCATCCCCATAATCTCTTTCGGTGTTTGAGAAAAAATCGTCCTCATCTTCTGATGTCATGCTTCTAACTGGACTGCCAATGAAAACAATATGGATTGAAATTGAATTGGAAGTAGACAATAAATGTCAAAAATAGACACACAAACACACCATAAGTTATGCACCATGATTGCTAGAAATGTAACACTGGAAATACAAGGGAAACAATGATAGTCCACCCAAAAGTAAAACTGAAATAAATATTATAATTATAAATTTATTACCTGAAAAGTGATTCAAAACTTCCAAGACGCTCCAAACCACGATTTCGAGGAGACAAAGGTGTTCCAGCTTTCGGAGAAACATGGTCATTTTCACAATTTCCATGCATTCTTTGTATAGAAGCAAGAGTTTCTGGTGCCTTAAACGCACAATTATCAAGAACTTGAAGATTCTTCTTGTCCTCCTTATCTATATCCCTGACATGAACAAAATCTGAAGCATCACTACTAGTCCCACTTACAGGAGATTGACAGCGACAATCCCGTAATTTAGGTGATAACTGTTGGCTTTCATCATCTGATATAATCCCAGCAGCTGCAGCAGTAATAACAGTTGCACCATCAAGAGGAATTGCAGAATCCATCCATTCACTAGATGACTCCATCTCTGGAGAGTTTGCAGCCTTGGACCTTATTTGATAATCTTGTTTGGGCGATGATGGACCGCTGCCAGTGAGAGTCACCTCATTTATAAACTGTGTTATCCGATTCAGGCGCTCCTGTGCAATGAGACTGCATCCAAGTAAGGCGTAATAAATTCTACAGGGTCTAGGAAAAATGAACATATTTGCCCGGAAAAGTATGTTAGTATATGCCAATAAGCCACATAATCCTAACCTGTTTAACATCTCAAAGTGTAACTCAAAGAAGGGAACTCTAGTCAGAAGACAATAGCAGCGGGGTGCAGAAACCAGAAAACGGCTGAGTGCCCCAGAGGAATGAGAAAAAGGCGATGATATGCCTAAGATACCAGGGGGGCTTTGAACAATTTCGGGCACATGTAAGCAAACTCCATAAAGTGTTGTATTGTCTGCTGCCTGATCAATAGATCAAGGTACACAAAACGTGCTTTCAGAAATCATTACAATAAGAAATAAATGAGAAGCAAATAAATAAAATTAAACCAAACACACACACACACATTGAATGTCCCTATCTTCATAATTATATCGTACTGTAGCGTAAGGTATGCAGTATGTTTATGTATAATCCAGGCTTTAAGCTCTATTTGTTTGTTCATAAGGGACCAGGCTACAAATTAAAAGTTTATTTTTGGTTATACTGTTCTCACTTGCATCTTGCGCTATAACATTAGGATGCCCTTTAACAACAAATGTTTTGAACTGTCGAGTTGAGATAATTGATAGACACATCTGAAGTTTTTTTCTAAAGAAGGAAATACTGAGTAGCTAAGAAAAAATATATACTGTAAGATATTTTACCCCCTCCCCTTGTGTCTCACTCAACAATTCTCAAAAAAGAAATTGAAAATAATAATATGCTGAAACTGTACATACACAGAATCTTGCATAATCTCATCTAGCACAAGTTAGCCAGGGTACAGGTAAGTCAAATAAGAGTTCAATAGAACAATCATTAACCATAGATATCAATACAAAAATTACCTTTACTGTAAAGACAAATGAAAGATCATCTTTTCCTAAATGTTCCTGTAGAGAATAAAAGCAAAAGGAAAATTATATTATCTTTGGTTGCAGAGGTGATAAGGGCTCAGTGGAAGGTTAATAATACAATGAAAATTGGATTGAGACCATGCTTCTGTGCAACAAAATGGAAAGATAATGAAATGTAGACCTTCCCGATATTTCTCTACACATGCATGTCAAATATACCAAGTATTAAGTTATGCTTAGAATGAATTATATTATCTAACACACTAGATGATATATTAATTTAACTAGCTTGTCAAGAAAGGAAAAACATGTTTTTTCAAGAAAAAAGAACTACAAGATTGATGTGGCATTCGTACCTGTCCATAGACAAGTTCATTTAGTTCACTAAGAGATGGAGTCCTCTCCAACAACCTTGCCTGTAAATCAACACTTCACAAATGAAACAGTTTTGCCGAAAAGCAGATTTTATTACTTAACTAGACCTATTGTTTATAAAAAAACTGTTACTTTTATCCTCGTAACAAAGTGTCAAATTCTACCAATAATAAAGGGTGGAAAAATTATAATTTGTAATTAAGAAATCCAAAAAATTAAAGGCAAGAATATCAGTTAATCTGAATAAGCTAAAATGTATAGTAAGATTTCTCGAGATTCCATAAACTTGCAACTTTATTGCACATACTGTTTCTTAGTTTCTGTCTCCTGCTAACCTCACTTTTCAACGTTTAACTCGTTGGTTAATGTTGATTGTGAAGGCAACTGCATCTAAAAAATTCTTGTCTCTTGTCATATTATCATAACATTGGATAAGCAACTACTGTTTAAGTTGCTCTTACTGTGTCAGCTGCCAGAGTGATAAAAACTATGTTCATATATTCTGCAATGTAATGATAAAGAAGATAACAGAAATTTCTTACTCTAAGATAAATCAAAATATTTATTCATTGAGAAAAAATCAAATAATTTACACATCAAGGAAAGGGAAAGAGCAACATGCAATGATGGTAGAACCAATTCTATGGCTCCAAATGCAAACAATTGGTAAGGTAGCAGTTAAAATGAAAAAAGAATTTGATAACTCTGAGTACGTAATATAGCATCAAACAGACCTTAACACCTTCAGGAAAGCAAAAGGGAGCTAAATCCTTCATACGCATTGCTAGCTTCTTTGCAGGAGGATATTTGAACAGTAACTGCATGTTTGCAAAAAGGTATCAGAGCTACAACGAAAGCATAGGTCCATAGCAATAGACTCAATTGCAAATATAAATCAGGATGAATCGGCAGAAGCTTGCTTGTTGGGAAGTTTTATGATCAATTATTTGTATGGTAGCAACACATTGTAGACTCAAGCAATTCTCATTCACTGTCAAAATACAGATATAATATTGACATCTTTCATAAATGTTGTGAAGTTCCTTTTATATTCCTAGGAGATCTAGACACCAGATATTCCCAAGGTGTATTAGCCTATAACATTCAAGAATTTAACTTTTAAAATTTATCAAAGGAGAAAAACAGAGAAATTGCGATTGAAATATTCTGTTTCTTATAAGCAGAGACTGGACAGCCAATTATCTCTTTTATTTTATGTTTCCTTAAATTTTCTCTGTTTTGGAAGATAACTTATCCTCCCTTACTTTTTACTTTCTTTCTTTTTCCCTCTGATAAAACTTCATTTTCAATCAAATGTACTTGTTAAAAGGGATCTCATGATAAATAATACTCGTAGGTTTTTTTATCAAGCTTAATGCCATTGAGTGACCCATGTAGTTGATCCCATCTAGGAGGATAAAAAGCTAATGTTGTTAATGCTGTATCAAATAATGTATTAAAAAAATACTGATGTCTACCAAACCTGAGGTTCCAAAGTTGGTTCTGGTAGTTTTTGTTGCTCAGGCTTTCTGCAATCTCGAAATTCAGGTTTCCCCTTCTCCTTTTCCCACTTCTTCTTTCTTGCAAACGAGTGCTCCACGGCTTCCAAATTAGAATCTGGATGCAGCCCCACAATCATAAAATGTTCAAAGAGCGATGTCGGCTCCTTATTATGTACACAGTCCTACAGTAATATTCACATTGACTTACTTCAACAAAATGATAAGCTTACATTTCTGATAAATATGTGCATGGTACACAAAAGTCACCTCCTAAAAGTTAGTGCAATAATGTATCATTGTTAATGTTCCGAGTCTACATGAAGAGCCTTCAAAATAACTTTTAGAGTAGTATACCGATTACTCAAATACCAGTATAGGCATGAGTAATTATACATATATAAGAAATATAAAAAAACCTCAACACTAATGCTCTAAGTTCCTTCCGAGACTAAGATACAGAAACAACTGCTACCAACGATACATTATTGCATGCAGAAAAATTATAATTTTGAAAACTGACTAGAGAATTAAAAGAATTGTTAAACTTCATAGATGACAAAGAAGTGATCTAAATATAGTAAATTTTGTTGATAAAACAATAAAGAACAAGTAATTGAAGGAGGAAAATGATTTCTACTGAGGCAAATGTAGTACTGTACTGTATACGATGTAGAGCATAAGTATATTAAATTCCATACCATTTACAGATGAGTCAAGCAAGGATTACTTTGAAAAATAAATATAGCACATGAAGGGATTCTAAAAAATGAATACCAGACTTTTAGGATGAAGCCGATACCACTGCCGTTTCTGGTTTGCCATGACCTCAGGGTTGAAATTGGTCAGGGAATCTTCTTCACGGGATTTGCCACCCCAGCGCCATGCCCTGTGCACGTGAGATCTTAATTTCTGTAAGCTATTAGTACGCTGAACTCCTCTACTAACAAGCTCACTTTGACAACGTCTATGCCCACCAAGCCCCGTTTGTGGCATGCTTGACCCACCACTAGAATACATATTCTGAAATGCTTCCCCAGCAACTCTGAATGCGCCCCCCGAAAAATGCTGCAGGACCCGCATTGGTGATGAAGGCCTCTCCTCCTGAGGTTCAGCCTCTCCTTTTGAGTCCATCTTCATATCCACCTACCTCATGATCTCAATTTTCAGTTCACCAATCAATTGCACCCTCCACTCCATTGCTCTACCTCCACCCTTTTGAATCATTCCACCGAATTTGACGATTCTACCACATATTCATTCCGATGTGAAGATCCCAGATGGAAATTATCACCAAAACTACTCCAGGGATCCTCCTTTCTCCAAAAAAAAAACGTCTTTTTACGCATTTAATGATCAAAGATCATATAATTCTTCTGGGCAGGTAGATTCCACCTTTTTTTCCTTTTCAAAATCTCAAAGTTTCAAAGTTTTCCACCCGAATAATAATGGGCACCAACCTGGTTCTAAGCCAAAGAACAATATTCTCATTAATGAGCGAATTAACAATATTCTCATTAATGGCAAGAGAATGCGGAGAAGGAAAGAGGGAAATCAGAAGGAATAACCCTCCAAGGCATATATTAGTTGTAACGGAAACAAGAGTGAGTAAATGCAGGGAAATTCAAAAGATTGCAGATTGTTTTGGTGTGGCAAAGACAGATGATGATGTACCTGTGTTTTCGTGGCTCCTGAGGCTCGGTGTCCTTGTCCTTGACGGAACAAAGCGAGAGAGAGGGGAGAGAGAGAAGAGTTGCCAAATATAGAAATGGAAGAGAAAGGAAGGAGATGGTTAAGTGAGTGGAGGATGAACCTTTGTTTGGAGTTTGAACAAACAAAAAAGAGAGAATGGAAACTAAAACACTACTATTCGTGTCATGTCATAAAAACACATAACACAACAACATAGGAGAATATATTTACGAACATGGACCTCAACTTGCATTAACGATGCATGATCGGACACTGTTCCATTTGATTCCAAGCACGCAAGCCAACTTTAATTAATTCATCGGACCAAGTTTTGTGGCCACTGCATGTGCTTCAAATATAAGTTTTTTTTACCTTCCAATGCAACAAAAGATAAAAATAACAATAAGTATATTTTTTATTACTGGTTTTATATAGTATATTTTTTAATTGTATCTTCCGGAGATAAAAAGAATTATTAATTTTTTAAGATCTTTTTATTTATTTATTTATTTTGTAATGGATTACATTAGCCTATTGAATCCAATCCAACTTGAAATTAGCTTAAAATTTTCAACTCAATGTAACAAGTGTACTCATCCCAACCTATTTTTTAAGGTTCTTTTTTTCCTACACCCCGATGGTTTATTCACACACCTCCATAAAATGTTGGAAAAGTCTAAATTGATAATAATTAAGAAGAATTGCATAATTTGAAAATATATTACAAATTACATAATTTATAATAAATTTTGATGAAGATGTATTTTAGATTATGTAATCCAAAAATATATTCAAATTATATAGTCTTAAAAACATTTTTGAATTCTAGAAAACCTATAATATCGTTCACTTAAAACATACTGGAATATAGAGTTTAGACTTTTATTATAACTAATCACTACCATATAAATATCTTTAACG